>OGTC01000090.1_pt1 | contig 65990 bp, 34 predicted proteins | sample 1574531 | NCBI WGS metagenome assembly OGTC01 (sample SAMN03295859, study PRJEB24534) | human gut metagenome | isolation source: fecal sample 2 from infant 9 | host: Homo sapiens | place: USA: Pittsburgh, PA | collected 2014-07 | reverse complement strand
AGTGTAATTGTCAACATTTAAGTATTGATGATTGGAACACGTGCTTGCCTCTAAAAGTTGGAATAGCATAAACATGAAACTGTGTCGTAGACTGAATATTTGGGGTTGCAATTTCATTGCAAGTTACTCGATGCTCTCCAGTAATAAGGCAGTTTGTTCGACAGCAAGTGAAACTGGCCTGGAGAAAAAGGGAGGCGCGACACCCAACTCGTAGCTTATACTGCAATAACCACAATATTTATGAGGTCTCCAACAGCCAGTGTTTGATGCAAAATCGTTACTTTGTATGACCTGGACGAGTCGTAATATAGTTATCCTTCAGCAAACCAGCCTGTACCTGAAATTTGAACTGCATATGGTAGCACCAAAGGACCTTTAAAAAAAACCCGAAAGAGATGATTGAAGACGAAAGAACTTCTTTGAAAAAAAACATTGATTTGGAGCAGTCCATTTAACAGTAAGCTATCTCAATTCAAGCTATCGCATTTACAATGGTATGTCCCATCTTATGCACTACGTCAATGTTTCCCCTGGAAACTATCTTTTGGAGCTTTTACTAACCCTTTTTCTTTCTTTTTCCAGGCATCATCAATTGCAAGCTCAATCAATACAAAGGTTACAACAAACGATGTTAACGGATTGTCCTTGATAGCAGCTCATTCGCACATCACTGGTCTTGGTTTAGATGACAACCTACAACCTCAAGAAAACGCTCAAGGTATGGTTGGACAACTCAAGGCTAGGAAAGCAGCTGGGATTGTTTTGAAAATGGTACAAGCAGGCAAAATAGCTGGACGTGCGGTATTGGTTGCTGGCCCACCATCAACTGGGAAAACTGCAATTGCTATGGGTTTGTCCCAAAGTTTAGGATCAGAGGTCCCATTCACTGCAATCGCTGCCTCTGAAGTTTTCAGTTTGGAGTTGTCAAAAACTGAAGCATTGACTCAAGCATTTAGAAAATCTATTGGTATCAGAATAAAAGAGGAGACTGAAATCATAGAAGGAGAAGTTGTGGAGATTCAAATTGATAGATCAATTACCGGTGGCCATAAACAAGGTAAACTTACCATTAAAACCACTGATATGGAAACTATTTATGAATTAGGAAACAAAATGATCGAGGGATTGACCAAGGAAAAAGTTCTTGCAGGTGATGTGATATCCATCGATAAGGCATCTGGAAGAATTACCAAGCTTGGTAAATCCTTCACAAGAGCAAGAGATTATGATGCAATGGGACCAGAAACAAAGTTTGTCCAATGCCCCGAGGGAGAGCTACAAAAAAGAAAAGAAGTGGTACACACAGTTTCTTTGCACGAGATTGATGTGATTAATTCGAGACAACAAGGATTCTTGGCCTTATTTTCCGGTGACACTGGAGAAATTAGATCTGAAGTTCGTGATCAAATCAATACCAAGGTGGCTGAATGGAAGGAAGAAGGCAAGGCAGAAATTGTACCCGGTGTCTTGTTCATTGATGAGGTCCACATGTTGGATATTGAATGTTTTTCATTCATCAATAGAGCCTTGGAAGATGATTTCTCACCAATTGTGATGATGGCTACAAACAGAGGTATAAGTAAAACTAGAGGTACCAATTACAAGTCACCACATGGGTTACCAATTGATTTATTAGATAGATCTATCATCATACACACTTCAAACTACACTGGTGATGAAATAAGAACTATTTTGTCCATCAGAGCCAATGAAGAAGAAGTGGAGTTGACTGGTGATGCTCTTGCGTTGTTGACAAAAATTGGACAAGAAACAAGCTTGAGATATGCAAGTAATTTGATTTCTGTTGCCCAGCAAATCTCATTAAAAAAGAGAGCTTCTCAAGTTGAGCTTCAGGATATAAAAAGAGCTTACATGTTGTTTTTGGATTCTGATAGGTCTGTTCAGTATTTGGAAAAACATTCTTCACAATATATTGATGATTTTGGTAACGTTGTTATTGGGAAAGGTGATAATGAGCACGAAAGTGAGGAGAAAGTTGACAAAAAGGATGATGGTTCAGAGACAAAACCCCTGGGAAATGATGCTGACAAGATGGAGACAGATTAGGTATGCAGACAGAATGAAAAAAGTATGTACTCTCTCTATACACCCTTCTGTATTTATACACGGAAACAATCTTTTAGTTTTTTAACCACTTCCTTTCGTATTCAAAATCAATGCAATAATCATTCCATATAGACCCAACACTTCAGCAAAAATAAGAATCAATACAATTCCCACAAACAACCTCGGCTGATGCATAAACTGCCTCACCCCTTCATCGCCAACAATACCAATAGCATATCCTGATGCCAAGCATGCAAACCCCACAGTTAACCCGCAAGCTAGGTGCATGCATCCATTAAACAATGAGTACTTTTCAGTTGGCGATAACCCACCAGCAATCAACACCGCCACTACTAAACCATAAACTGACAATATACCAGACATAACCACTGGTATCAATGACTTCATTATCAACTCTGGGGTGAAAGTACCAATACCAGCGATACCAATACCTGATTTTGCCGTACCGATTGCCGCACCGGCGCATGATAACATCATTGCTGCTGCACATCCTCCGAAACCAAGAAATGGTGCAAATGATGGGTAATATTCATCTCCCAACACATTCGACATGTTTTTGTGTTTATTTCTGTTTGCGTTTTAGTATTTGATAAAACAACTTGGTTTTCGGTTCAGTAAATGATTATAATGGCAGATTTTGTTTCGATCAATTGACTTGTAGTCGTTGGTTATTTTGAAAGAAAAAATCCGTGAGGCCATTTGGTAAAGATTACACGACTTCTTTGGTTTTACTAGTACACTGATGAACGGACTTTAGATTACTCCTGGTTCTAATTCAAAACCTTTCTTCATCTCGTAGCATTATTATCATCCCCAATACCAAGTAACACTTATCTGTCTGACTGCCCTCTATTGAACTTGACGCATTTGTGCAGGTTTTGGGTGAGTTACCATCTACAGTTCACAATTTGGTAGCATTGGGATTGGAAATCTCAAAACCAAAACATATCTGGTTTAGGTCCCATTTAGATCACAGTTTGCATAAAAAACAGATAGTTTTGTCATGTCGACACTGACGTTGGATATTCAAAATGATTATGAAAAGATCGCCATTACTAGAAAAGAATTGAAAACCCTATACAATAATATCTTAAAGTCCATGGTTTTAAAACTCAACTTACATCTACCTACCACACACAATGATCCAATAAAAAATGAAGTATATCTGAAAGTGGAAACCTGTCTACTAAATTCATTTCAAAACCTTTTATGCTCTCTTTTGGTGGATGGCGAGGATCGAAGGAACGAGCCTATACGAGAGCTTTTACTGGTGAATGACAAGGATGATGAAGTGGAGCCCTTTGATGTTGAATTGGACAACGAGCTACGAACAATATTGACTGAATACGATGATGTAACTGTTGAGCTCAGTGAACTAAAGCGCTCATTACTGAAAGGGATCTCGGAGAAATATCAAAACTCAGTTGTTCGTATTGACGATGAGGTGACACGAATAATTCGATTAATTGATGAAAACGTTGGGCAACGTGAAAAGGAAGGTGTAATTGATGATGCTTTGGCAAAGTTGGGTGACGTGGATATCGATCGAATGAACGAGGAGTATTTCAAGTATTTGCAAACAGTCAATCAGCTCAGTGAGGAAGTTCCACTTTTGAGAAGAGATGTTGGTGCATACTCCAAGCTGGTAGATTTCTTGAAAGAGAGGGAGATGAAGCTTCAAAGTGATGGGCAGAACCGACATAGATGAATCTTGCGTGATCGAATGTCTCCTTTGTAAACAAATGTTTCTAATATACAAATGAACATTGGAAGAGAATTGATGTGCTCGCTACGGTAGCCTTGCTTGTGTACTATGTACATATATAACTCCTCTTTAATTGTTTCAATGCGGGTGTATGGTATTTAATTATTATTGCACAGTTTGTTTACATTTTGTCCATTTTGGGTAAGCCAATTGAAAACTGATTCTCTTTTACATTTCGTCTTCCAAGTGTATTCTAAAACGACATGAGAAATCGTTTTCTTTCTCAAACGGAGACGTTCTACAGTTCAAAGTACCAATTATTAGGAAGTTTTGTTTGTCTTGTTCAATAGTTGTTACTGATTAGCGGACTGTTTTCACGTTAAACAATGCCCTTCTATTCAGCTGGAGGTTTGCAAAATGATAAAATCCTCAAACCAACCACAAGGCAAAACGTATATACACCCTCAAAACTAAAGCAAGCCACCAATGGTTCAGATATAGGTGACCAGGACTTAGATCTACTAGCAAAACAATTGAATGTTTCACCAATTAATAAAACCACCACATCTTTATCCTCGTTGAAATCCAAATTTGGCTCACCATCAGCAACTGTATCTTCCTTTAAACTAACCCCCAAGTCATCTACTAGCAGCAACACATCAAATAAAGAGCATGTACAAGACAATGACGACGAAACACCTGCTTGGGCCAGAAAAAACTACAAGGACATTTTGAACAAATCACCAACACGGTCAACACCAAGATTACAACAACAATCCCCTGGAGTCGGCGCTGAAACCAAGAAGAGTGGATTCACCTCACCAAGTAATAACTCGTCTATCAATTCTTCTGGATATGAGTACCTTTGCAGGATTGAAGCAATCAAAGAATGGATGGAAGACGTGTTATGCGAACAGATCTCACAATCCCCAGTTGAGCTCATATCTTACATAAGAAACGGTATCTATCTCGCCAAATTAGCAAATGTCATTTTACCAACACAAAGAAATGTGTTTATGGACGATAAAAAGCTACAATTCAGACATACAGAAAATATAAATCGCTTCTTTCATTTGCTAGATTTCCTAAACGTGCCTGATTTGTTTAGATTTGAGTTGACTGATTTGTATGACGCGAAGAATGTACCAAAAGTTTGGTTTTGCTTACATGCATTGAGCTATATTTTGCATAAAAGTGACCCAAGATATCCCAAAATGAATGATTTGATGAATAGAGCACAATTTGATAGTAACGATATAGTTGCAGCAAATAGAGCATTATTGAGTGCACCCTTACCAAACTTTACCAGTGCCGATTCAGGAAGCACCAATGAAGATTCAAGGTTCATGAACAATATGATGTCACCGACAAAAGCTAAATTGGAAAAGATTGGTCCAAACCCATTCATTGAGGAAAAACGGCCAAATTTGAACCCGCCAGATAAGTTTGAAATCAAGTCTCGTGCTTTGAACTTCGGGACCGATAAAGTGAAGGAGACTTCATCGACACCTCCCATTTCAGTATTGGAGAGACGTGGCAACGAAGGATTGGAAGAGCATAGTCTACACGTTATCAAGTTGCAATCATTGGCAAGAGGTGCAAATTTCAGATACTCCATGTTTGTTGATAAGATTATGCTCAAGTCATACGAGGAAGATTTGATTCGTCTCTGTTCGATCATTCGTGGTAATTCGTCAAGATCAAGATCTATACACAGACATCGGGATGAGCTTAGAGCATTTAGCTATGAGATTGTGGAATTACAATCTTTGATAAGAAGGAAATTTGCTAGTACCAATAAGCCACGGCTACAAGTTGAAGGAATTGCACGTTTCCAGAGTATAATCAGGGGAAAATTGGCAAGAGACAAAATTGACGAGAAGAGACTTGCTTTAGAGACACTCAGATCAAGTGTGACTCAGTTACAAACTATTGTGAAGATGAAATTCGTATACCGCAGAGTTAAAATACTTGTTTTGCACAAAGATGAGATATTGCCGCCTACAACTCAACTTCAAGCTCTTTGTCGGAGCAAATTGTATAAGAAGTTCTCTCAATCACGTTCTGTTGATGCTGCTAGAATAATCGAATTGCAGTCGATTATCAGAAGAGATGCAGTCATTTACGACATCAATAGAAAGCACACGGCGGTGAGATCAACAAAGAAAAAAATCATTGAACTACAAAGTATCGTTCGAGCTGGAGCTGCACGTTCTCGTTTGTGTGATAATGTTCTTATCACCTTGATAAATGAGGATGAAACTTTGAGCAACCTCTCTGCATATTACCGCGGGAAGAAGTTGAGAAGATCGATGGAACATGCCAAGGCCAGCTTGAAGAAGTTGGAATATACGTCGATAATTCCTATACAAACTTTGTTTAGAGGGGTACTCGGGAGATTCAATTACGAAGTTATCTTGGATGATATTTATGAACATGTGGACTCAGTGATGTCCCTTCAGGCCAAGATTAGAGCAAATTGTGTGAAAAGTAAATTCATTGCAACAATGTCACACTACCAACGACACATTGACACTGTGATCAAAGCTCAAGCAATAATTCGTAAGAGCTTGGCCCAAAATGCCTACAAATCACTCATCAATAGCAAAAACCCACCATTGGCAGTATTGAGACAGTTTGCCCATCTTTTATCTAATAATGATAGTGATTTCGAACAAGAGATTGAATTGTCCAAAGTCAAGGACTTGATTATTGAAAAGTCCAAAAATAACGAGAAATTGGAGAGTCAAATTGAAAATTTTGATTTGAAATTGAGTCTTTTGCAGAAAAACAAAATCACAGTTGAGGAGTTTTCAAAGTTCAAAGGTCATCATCACGAACGTAGTGTCCATGCCAACGAAACAACCCCCACAAACTTGAACAATTTGAGTAAATCCAACAGAGCCAAGATTGAGATCTATCTGAGTTTATTTTACCTTCTCCAAACAAAAAGTGGGTACTTGGCCAACGTATACAAATCTAGGGATTATGTCTTGAAGAATACTGGAGAATATCAAACGTTGTTCACGAATACAATCCAGTTGTTTCCAATACTTGAACCATCAATTCATCGTCGTACAAGGGAGGAGTACTACTTTATGAAACTTGTGCTTTCAATAATGAAGAATGATATCGCAAAAGCAAATAGCGTGGGAGATATCACAAAGTCTCAGTATACCCACTGGACCGAATTCGTTACTCATTTTAACAATCAAACATATCAAAGGCAACACTTGAAATCAGTAGTCCGTAAATACATACACAAGATCCTCGATGATGACGAGTTGGACTTTGAGAGTGATCCAACGATTATTCATTCACAGGTTATGCCACATAATCATGCAACTAAATCTAACATCAGTCCACAAGATGCAATTAAGATACCTGAAGTGTCTTCAAAGTTTGTAAACAATTTAATGTCCTTGAGAGACTCCAGTTCCGATTTGTTAAAAGTGATTGAAGCCAATATTTTACAATTGCCTGTGCATATCCGAATTGTATGTCGTGAGGTGTATGTACTTGCTCGAGCAATGTTTCCAGACCACCTGGATCAACAACATTTGGCTGTTGCTGGTATCTGTTTCTGGAAGTATTACTTTGGTGTCATCATTCTGTTTCCTGAAAATTATGGATTAAATTCGAAAACATACTTGAGGGGACCTGCTAATTTGCGTCACTTGCATAGACTGATGCTTCAGTTGTTTACTATGAAACCGTTTACCAATAACTTTTTGAAACCACTTAATGATTACCTTTTGTCACATGTGGACACCATTCAAACTATAGTGCGTGGTATTATTGACATTGGCGATATTGATGAAGTGTACAAATTTGGCGACTTCAATGACATGGTTGCTGAGGCACCCAAGTTGACGATGAAAACCAATTCGATGATATATCTCGAAAAACTAGCGTTGACCAATGCCGAAGTTATGGCGGCCTCTTTAGACGATCCATTGCATAAGCTAACTCAAAAATTGGAAAGCTTGAACACCCTTCCTGCTGATTTGGTGGCCATGACTGACTTGTCAAGCATAACCATTACTTTAAGTCGAAACACGCATGAAGAATCACTTACAGACTCCAAAACAAAGGCACTATTTACCCAATCAAAACGTTGTATGTTGTATATAATGCGAGTGCAAGAGGGTGATGATTTGTTGGAAGTACTCATTTCCGGTATCAAACCATTACATGAACAAAAATTCCGGGAAATCGTCAACACGGAAAAAGAAGATTCCTTATCCACTTCCAAAATGTACTACAAGACGTCGCTTGGTGATTTGACCAAGATGACCTACCATGATTTGAAGAGAATGTGTCTTGACTCCTTGTTGAAACTTGAGGCTATGGGCGAAGTAACACGAAAAAACTCGTTCCAAGGCGTATTGAATCAAATTGCAATTGACATCAAGAGCAAAAACAGTCAAAGGAAAAGTCGCCAGCAACAACTAGAAGTTTCGCAACAAGCAGTGAAAAAATTGTCAGATAAGGAAAAGTTTTTACGTCAACAATTGAATGAGTATAATCGTCATGTCGAAAGTATTCTTGCCGAGTCACAGTTGAAACCCAAGGACAGGAAAATTTTCAATATCATACCCGTGTTTAGCAAACAATATTTCTACAATCGAGAATTGAGGAAAAGGAACCGATTACCCGAGTTTGGATCTTATAAATTATCAATAAAGAAGCTCAAGGATCAAAAGATTTTACTAAATACATCACCAAGCTTGTTGGAAAGTTCCAAAATTGAAATCACATTCAGTTGTTATCAAGTGGGTAAGTTCATAGTTGAGGCTTCAAAGAATTTGGTGGTGATTGCTGGAGCAAGTAGTGTAGTCACGTTGGATGACTTGTTGACACTTCAATATGAACAAAAAAAGACATTTACTTTGTTTGATGGCGATGCCACTTTTGATGCAAACAATTTCATTGCATTTATATTTAAAAAATTCTATGATGTCAAGGGAGAGTAGACATATATGGTACACGAGAATATACAATACCCCACACACGATTATTACTTCTTAAGCAACGTCTCAATCTTCTCCTCCAAAATTTTCAATCTCTCGTCCTTGTCTAAGTTGGCTTGCTCTAATTTGACGATTTGCGACTCAAATTGTGACACCAAATTGGATAATTTTTCTATAGTAGACGCCAATGTAGGTCTTGTTGTGCTAGACTTTGTGGACTTTTCATCGTCAAGGTTTTTCTTCTCTTGCTTGTCCTTTTCTTCGGATACGTCGGTGTCCTTCACATTGGAACTCTTTTCGCTAATCTTCTCTGGCTCTGGAGTTGTTTTCGTCGCATTGCTTTCATCGGGTTTGACTGCTTTAGGTTCGAGAGAAGTTGATACAGGTTTCATGGATTCGGGCTCTGCGGATTCTTCCTTCAAAGCTTTTTCAGTGGAGGATGATCCACTCCTTTCACTTTCAATCTCTTTTGCCTCTTTCGAGTCCCTCTCAACAGGTGAGACCGACTTAGCTTCGGGCTTCTTCACTTCTTCCCATCCATCGTCCCTTGTTTCGTCTGCGCCACTTGCATCCTCGTCATCTGATTGTTCGGCCACTTTGTTTAGCAAATCACCAACTTCGTTGGAGCTCTGTAACAATTCATCCACATTTTTGTCAGGTGTACCGCTCAAAGAAGAAACAGTTTCAGTGGAGTGGCTCTGCCCTTTCGTTGAATCAGACTTGTTTCCACTCAGTGTCTCCTTTTCCTTTTCCTTCTCCTTTGATGTCTCCTCCTTCTCCTTTTTCTTCTTACCCGCTTCTTCCTTTTGTTTTTCCAAGTCTTTGTTCTTAGCCTCCTTAGCCTCTGATATTTTGGTGACAGGTTTACTATCTTTCAACCTTGGTTCCGTTCCTTCGTAGATAGCCTCCATATTTATCAAAACCGGTCCATTAACCTCCTTACCATCGAACCATTCTTGTGCACTTAAAGCAGGCGTGGTTGAAGGACAATCTGGATATATATCCAGTTGAAACAACTCCGATCTTCTAGGGACAATAAAACTTATTGGTTCAATCAGTGTATCTAAAACTGTCTTGAAAGCTCTCACCACCTCATTTTCTTTCACGTTGACCGAATGTTTTGGTGCAACAGCGAATCCTCTTTGGGGGTCAGTAGAAGCATACTGGGATAACTCATGCAAGATGTCATTGTCATATTCATAATAACGAATGTTTCCATCACCTTTCCCAGCGAGGTACAATATTGAGTTCTCAGGATCAAAGTAAGGGATTAAAACACCTGATGATGCATCAATCACCATGAATCCACCAATTGGTCCTTCATCAATATGTTGGATGTCCCAAACCCCAACTTGACGATCTGACAACTTGGAAAACCCAGTTGTTACTACCCTGTCTGTGTTTCCTAACCATCTTACTCTAGAAGGCTTGGCTCCCGTATGTCCGGGACCTTCAGATAACACTTTTCCTGACCTTATATCCCAAATTCTAAGTTTCTTGTCTCTGGATGTGGTAGCCAATAAAGATCCATTATAGTTGAAAGCAAAAGATGTCACCAAGTCCTTGTGTTGCAAGGTAATTTCATCTTTTCCAGTTTCAGTATTCCATATTTTGACACTATAGTCCAAAGAGCTTGATGCTAAAACATTCGCAGCACAAGGATGGTACTCAATCAATCCGACTTTTCTTGTATGCCCCAGCAACACCTTTTCGGGTTCGGTGATATCCTTAATTTCCTCATCTTCATCAAGATAATGGTGGAATGAGTAATCTTTGGGAATTTTCCAAATCAAAATCTTCCCGTCATCCGAACAACTTGCAACCTCTTGTACATCAAATGGGTTGAATGCAGTATCCAAAACAGGACCCTTGTGTCCTCTAAACAACGAAACTTTATCGGGAGCTTTACCTACTTCCTCAACCGGGATAATTGCAAATGCACCACCTCCAGAAGCATCCCAATTTGCTGATATGTATTTTCCATTAGTTTGAATGATATTGGAGTCCCATGCGTTTTTTGTTATTTTGAGATTTTCATAGCACAATTCCCGTTTGGAACCTTGTCCAAAAACATGGCGATACTTGGATGCCCTGACAAACTTTCCACTACAAATACAATGTTAGTCAATTGACGGGTGAGTCATATAGCTGTTTGAGTAACGTACCTCATATCAATTACCTTAGTCGATGTTCCTGTACAATATAATTGCAAAGTGCCACTTTGTATGAAATCTTCTTGCTGTTGTTGGTTCAAACACCGTTTGGACGAAAAAAAAAAAAAAAAAATAAACTTTTTCTTTTGATTGATTTGCACAAGCTTACACACACAAAACGAGGTTGACAGATATCTCAAGTTTATGCCGAAATTATCTGCATTCTTCAGTTTTCATTGCCCCATGCCAAAGTCGTCAAATGAGGAGGTACATGGCCCAGAAAAGTAAAAAGAGGCTAAAGCTATATATACGTCGATGCAGAGTTTGATTTATTTCACAACAGCAATAATTGTACTTAATTTATGTTCTATTATTTTTTTATTGAAAAGAATGGATTGGTTTTGTCAATTGGGTTCATAAATTAAGCTACCAGGATATATTTTCCGTTAATGATTGATATCAAAAACGCTATTCGATGACCAACCAAGCATTGTAGATATTCGGTATACATACTCAGAACGACAGCAATAACAAGAATAGAACAATGGATCCTGATGCAATAGTTATCAATAAGATGTTAAGAAAGAGGTTCGTCATAACCAGAAACTTGGTTTATTTGGCTCTTTGTTTACCGGTGGTTAACTTGGTCCCTTTTTTTTAATGGTACCTTCAGTATTCATTGCAGATTGAACTGAAATCATGTTCACAATATTTGCCAAAACAAATTCTAACCGCAATACAAACGGTTTAACCCTTTCTACAGATTTTAACATCAAACAAAGAGTTTAGATTTGTAAATAAATAGATTAGAGAAAGTAGTAAAGACCCTCTCAAGCACTAAAAACAATTGGTGAAATATTCATTCTTTAATTTACAATTACTTGCATTCAGCCAGTACATAAAAGAAAATGGTTGAACAAGGAACAAAGATAACTTATCAGGAAAAATTGCCCACCTTCTTTCGTTTTCGTTTTCTGAAATCATGAGTCTCGAAATTACGGTTTTCGTTTTCCATGGCGTTTTTCAGTCGTTTGAATATGCTCAGATTTTCGATGATCAAGTAATTACAGCATGTCTAGTGGCAAATACATGCAGATATAGCAATTCGGACCCTCAATTAAAAATACTGCAACTGAAACAAATTCAGTAGCACTCATGGTAAAATACAATCAGATATTGATTCTCAATTTATGACTCTTCCACGCAAAGTTGTTCACATTTCCTTGAATATTCCAATACTAGTGGCGGCTTATTTTTCAAGTTGTCATTGTGGCTTCTATCCCTTTTTTGTTCATCTCAAAGAAGCTAGCAAAACACCCTTCTCCAACGTTTCAATCAAAACACTACTAATTTAGGATCTTTCGGTAACCCATTCTCATCAATATTATTTTTGTTCAACTCGCTCCTCGTATACTCCAATCGGGCTTCATCAAAGCTAATGCCTTTGGTATTCATGATTTTCTTGACCTCTTCCTTTGCTGCTTCACTCAACCCCTTTCTTGAATCATTGGAATTGTTTGCTTCCAAATCAAAATTCAGGCTGCTCAAACCATCATTGATATCCCCTTCAAATGTGCCCAAGTTTTGGTAATATCCTTGCAGGATTCTTCGTCTAGTTCTATACCTATCGAGCAACTCTCCTATTTTGTGGCGAAGATGAAATCCTACACCAAATATCACAATACACAGCACAATAGCAATGTAATGCGACTCAATGAATGAAGCAGAACTCAGTACGTAGTCATTGGCTTGTTCAACTGGCTGTTGTGAATCTTCACTTGTAATCCCTATGGATAGCATTATAGAAATGTGGGATCAGTGGAGTGATTCAGTGCGACTTACACGTGCGAGTGACTTCTTTTTCTCTTTTTGTTCCTTTGGTTTGTCCCCCTTTCTCAGCAAAAAAAATCTAAACCCATTTGACTTGCAAATCCTTAAAGGATCTGCATTTTATGGGCTGGAAATTCCATTCTCCGAGACCGAAATCGTAAAACTTCCGAATACAAGTTGTACTGGGGAAGTATAACCTCAACTTTGACCAGTCTCTAACATACCGTGCTTATTTGCCTCAATTATACTTATTGTGAGGCAACGTTGCCCTCAAGAAATCCGTTTGTGAGGTATACAACTGAATACTCAACAATTGTGTCTTGAATTCGGGATGATGGTTTTAGCTCTCATGCTTTGTCATCCCGGGTTCCTGTAGACTTTGGTTCTTTTGGAGCTCGTCTATTTCTTTTTTTTTTTGCAACAAAACCGATACAACTTGCAGAGTTCTTTACAAAAGTTGAAATGATTATGATTGATCCGGAAAAAGGTAATGTCAAAATCATTCCTTACATCGAGAGCCGGGGTGCTTCCTGTTATAGTCATCCCATGATAGTTTCAAATATCTGAGTTAAACTAACCCATCACCTAACGAGAAAGTTTATTGTTAATGGAGTAAAAAAATCTCCGAGATTGTTTCCTGTTCAGGAATTACCCCGCGGAAAAAAGACATCTACAAAGCTGTACAAATGTATACCCACACACACACACACACACTAAAAAAAATATTACATAGAGTTCGTGAAGATACGATAAACCTCGAGATTGAATGACAAATGATAATAATTAAGAGAGTGGGACGGCGCTATTTATGATCATTTTACACGGACCTCACTATATTACCAACAAAAAGACTTTCTCGAGTTGAGATTTGATGGTATCTCTCAATGATTTTAACTGAAATGGATAGTTCTCTATGTAAACCTGTACATAGATCAAATTAGACAAATGTTAGCTTACTCATTTGCTTTTTTACCCCTCAGAACCCCCTCCATTCAAAATGAAAAACCGTGGAAAAGTTGACCGTCAATACACACAACATAACTCCATTCTCCGGGCTTACTTCACTTTTGTTAGAACGTACTATAACCGGTCTATGAGATATCTTTAAACCGGTTATTATTACAATAGAAGAAGTCACAGCTCCTTGATACTAAGTAGGACTTCTTTTTTTTTTTTTTTGTTGCTTGATATCCGCTCTTAGCGGATTAGTTTATACTTTTTTGGAAGAACAAAACAAAACTCCACTTTTAAAAATAATAATTGATTCAATGGCTAAACGGTGTTTGACATGGTAAATGTATCTACATATATATATGTGTTTCCCTCACTAAGGTGAGGATCAACATCCGTGTGATATTACAAACGCCCTTGATCAAAAACAGTCCATTGTGTGAACACTTTTGATACTACTGCCACTTTCCCATCTTCATTCGACACTAGATATTATGGCGCTCAGATTACCTTCCATAGTCGATACAGACTTGAACTCACTCTACGCACCAGATGAAAGTCCTGTTGTATTTCAAAATGCTGATGAGTTGCCACTTGATACTTTGGTGAATCATATTTTACCTGTGCCAGAGGATATTGGTGGAAGAGCTGTCAAGGTTCCCGGCACTGCAAAACCAGGATACTCAGAGTTTTATAGAAATGGCGCTTTCCCAAATGGAGTGAAGCTGTATTTGTTACCAGAGTTGAACACTTACCATGCTATTTTCGAGGCAACTGTCAAAGGACATCCAAACAGACCTTGCTTGGCTCACCATGAATACGATTATGAAAATGAGGAGCATAAAGAGAGATATGTTTATCTGACATACCAAAAGGTCAGTGAACGTAAACAAAACTTTGCCAGTGGATTATTATTTTTGCTTGAGAACAACCCATACAAGAACCTCGATTTAGAATCTCATCAAAAAATTATCAACCACGCGAAAGACTACAAGCTGTATGATAAAGATAACCTTTCTTTTATTGTGACATTTTATTCTGGGAACAGACCGGAGTGGATAATCTCAGATTTGGCATGTTCTTCCAATTCCTTAGCATCAACAGCATTGTATGACACTTTGGGTCCAGCATCGTCCAAATACATATTACACACTACTGAATCCCCGGTAGTCATTTGTTCCAAAAACAAAATTGAGAGTTTGATCAAAATGAAAGCTTCAAACCCAAAAGACCTCGAATCTTTGATCACTCTTGTGTCAATGGATCCTTTGAAACCCAGGGACAAGAAATTAGATGCAGCATTAGTTAAATTAGCTGATAAAAACAACATCAAATTGTATGATTTCAATCAGGTGGTCAAGATTGGTGAAATTTTCCCTCGAGCTGAAACCATCCCCACTCCGGAAACGACATTCACCCTTACTTTTACCTCTGGTACTACCGGAGCCAACCCAAAGGGTGTTGTATTGCTGCAGAAGGCAGCTGCTGGAGCAATTCTGGGCTATTCGATATTATTGCCTCATCATAAAGATACCAAAGATTTTGCGTTTTTACCGTTGGCTCATATATTTGAAAGACATATGTCATCATCAATGTTTCTTTGCGGAGGTTGTTTAGGATTCCCCAGGTTAGGGGGTACCCCGCAGACATTGTTTGAAGATTTGAAGCTATACAAACCCACATTTTTTGCCTGTGTTCCTCGTATCTTTTCCAAGATTGAAACAATCATCAAAGCATCGACAATTGATTCATCATCAAAGATTAATAGAGCCTTGTATACACAAGCTATCGAAACAAAACGCTCCAAGCAAGAGACTGGAGGTAAAGGGGAGCATTTCATTTATGATCAAACATTGATCAGGAACTTGCGCTCTAAGTTTGGATTTGATAATATGGAGACATGCTATATTGGTGGTGCTCCTAGTGCTGCTGAAAGTATCGGTTTTTTGAAGGCAAGTTTAGGTATTGGTATCAGTCAAGGATATGGTCTGAGTGAATCATTTGCTGGTATCTTTATGTCATTACCATTCCACACTCCTAGCATGGGAACATGTGGCTCAGTCACTCCAATGATTGAAGCCAGGTTAAGAGAATTGCCTGAAATGGGCTACCATTTGAGTGATAAAGGTGGACCCAGGGGAGAGTTGCAGTTGCGCGGATCTCAAATGTTTAGTCACTACTACAAGAATCCAGAAGAGACAAAGAAGAGTATCGATGAAGATGGGTGGTTCTCTACTGGAGATGTGGCTCAAATCACAAATGAAGGTTGGTTCCGTATAATTGATAGAGTCAAGAACTTTTTCAAGTTGGCACAAGGAGAGTATGTTACGCCTGAAAAGGTTGAGAACCTATACCTTTCAGCCAATTCCATCTTGACACAAATGTTTGCACATGGAGATTCAACTCAATCGTTCTTAGTTGGTATAATCGGAGTTGATCCAGTCGGGATTGGAAAATTTCTTGTTGAGAAATGCAACATCCCACAAGGAGACTTGGACACGGAGAAGAAAATCCTTGAGGCATGTAACAGACGTGAGATAAGAACCCGCATTTTGTTACAATTAAACACAAATATTGGGTCTGTACTCAATGGATATGAGAAGTTGGCTAACATATATGTCGAGTTTGAACCTTTGAGGTTAGAAAGAGAGGTGATTACACCTACAACCAAATTAAGAAGACCAATTGCTGCCAAATTTTTCAAGTCGCAAATTGAAGCGATGTATAAGGAAGGATCAATTTTGAAAGACCTCAAATTGTAGGGCACTTTTGCGATTGTGAGAGTGAGTTGATGTATATAAGAATTTTTAGAATGAAAAGGGACTAAGCTAGAAGCAATATGTAGGTCATGTTCGCAAAGTGATACATGACCGTAAAGAGGTAATTGACCTCGAACGTTATGATAAAGTAATTTCCCAAACTCAGAAATTTATGAACTTATATCACTCTCGAAACCATACCGGGGTTTGATGAAAGTGGGGGTGGTTAGGTGTGGCTCTTCATGCACAACGTGTTAAAATACACCCGTTTTCGTTAATACCGAACGCTTCAATTGGCATGGTATACTCTTGGAAGCATACACATGTAGTAACCTCTATTTGCTCATAAAAGTCACTCCACTACTTGGACTTAGCCGGGATAATAATAATTTGCCTAAAAAATATCAATTTTGAAGGGTTTTCGATAGGGAATCATGGATGGTTTGAAGTACAACGTGGCATTGCCACAACCGTGTAAGCACTGAAAGCTTGGAGTTTGCTCGAATAGAGAGAAGTGCCATCAGTTTCGTGGCCGAGTTGAGCCGGATTGGACCGTTGAACGGAAATTCTCAACTGAAGATGTGGGTTAATATCCGCATCTACATGGGACAAATAAGAAGGAAATCGTAAAACCGCACCTCCACAAATCGAATCATTTCCCAACTTTTGTTGTCCAATTGACATCGTTATATATATATATACCGTTGATGCTCCACTGTAGAGATTTCTTTGGTGCAACCATTAAACATTCGATACATCAAGACTCTCCCAATGTCTGTGAAATTACCGTCAGTAATTGACTCCGATTTGAATTCGCTTTATGCTGCTGATGAAAAGCCTTACTTGTTTCAAAATGATAACGATTTGCCAGATGATGTTTTGATCAACCAAAACTTGCCACTTCCACAGGAAATGAGCGCCAGATCTGTCAAGATTCCGGGCACCGCGAAACCTGGATTTTCCGAAATTTACAGAAATGGGGCACTTCCCAATGGAATAAAGGAAACCATCACTCCAGAATTGAACACTTACCCGAAACTATTTGCGTCTTCTGCAAAAAGACAAGCCAATAACCCCTGTTTAGCTTACCACGAGTATGACTACGAAAACGACGAACACAAGGAGAGATATGCCTCGCAAACTTACCAGCAAGTTGATAATCGTAAGACCAACTTTTTTAACGGATTGATGTTTTTGTTGGAGTCGAACCCATACAAGAATCTTTCATTGGAGCCACATCAAAAAATCCTCAATCACACAAAAGAATACACAGGGTTCAACAAGGACAACTTATCCTTCATAGTCACGTTGTACTCTGGAAATAGAGCCGAATGGATAATTACAGATTTGGCTTGCTCGGCCAACTCTGTTACCACGACAGCACTTTACGACACTTTGGGTCCGGATTCGTCGAAGTATATTCTTGGAATTACGCAATCTCCAGTCGTCGTTTGTTCAAGGAATAAAGTTGAAGCTTTGATCAAATTGAAGGCTGAAAACCCAAAAGAATTGGAATCGTTGATCACCATTATCTCAATGGACCCATTGAAGGTTAAAGGGAAATCGTATGCATCGTTGGTTGAGTTAGCTGAGAGGAACAACATTAAATTGTATGATTTCGATCAAGTCGAAAAGATTGGAGAGGTTTTCCCAAGGGAAGAAACAAGCCCAACTCCCGATACAACTTTTACAATCACCTTTACTTCTGGTACTACAGGTGCTAACCCCAAGGGAGTGTTATTGCTGCAACGTGCAGTTGTCAGTGCACTATTATCATATGCCATGCTATTACCTCACAACAAGTTAACGAAAGAGTTTTGCTTTTTGCCATTAACTCACATTTTTGAAAGGCAAATGTGTGCTTCAATTCTTTTTTTTGGAGGAACAGTTGGACTCCCTCGGTTGGGTGGTACTCCGCAAACATTGTTTGAAGATTTGAAACTTTTCAAGCCCACGTTTCTCGCCTGTGTTCCCAGAATCTTCACCAAGTTGGAGGCAAGTATCAAGGCTTCAACTGTGGATTCATCGTCAAAACTTAGTAGGGCAATGTACACCCAGGCCATTGAAACAAAACAACGGAAGCAAGAACAAAATGAGAACAAAGGAGATCATTTCTTGTTTGACAAGACGTTAATCAGAAGCTTACGTTCCAGGTTCGGTTTTGATGACATGGAATTTTGCATGACCGGCAGTGCACCCGTTGCAGCTGACACAATCAAGTTTTTGAAAGCTAGTTTAGGAATTGGTATGAGTCAGGGATTTGGAATGAGTGAGACTTTTGCCGGCATGGTATTCGCGTTACCTTTCCATTCACCAAGTGTTGGGACCTGTGGTCCCATAAGTCCCGTTGTTGAGGCAAGGTTAAAGGAGCTTCCCGAAATGGGCTATCATTTGAATGATGAAGGTGGACCCCGTGGAGAGTTGCAGTTGCGCGGATCTCAAATGTTTAGTCACTACTACAAGAATTCAGAAGAGACAAAGAAGAGTATCGATGAAGATGGGTGGTTCTCTACTGGAGATGTGGCTCAAATCACAAATGAAGGTTGGTTCCGTATAATTGATAGAGTCAAGAACTTTTTCAAGTTGGCACAAGGAGAGTATGTTACGCCTGAAAAGGTTGAGAACCTATACCTTTCAGCCAATTCCATCTTGACACAAATGTTTGCACATGGAGATTCAACTCAATCGTTCTTAGTTGGTATAATCGGAGTTGATCCAGTCGGGATTGGAAAATTTCTTGTTGAGAAATGCAACATCCCACAAGGAGACTTGGACACGGAGAAGAAAATCCTTGAGGCATGTAACAGACGTGAGATAAGAACCCGCATTTTGTTACAATTAAACACAAATATTGGGTCTGTACTCAATGGATATGAGAAGTTGGCTAACATATATGTCGAGTTTGAACCTTTGAGGTTAGAAAGAGAGGTGATTACACCTACAACCAAATTAAGAAGACCAATTGCTGCCAAATTTTTCAAGTCGCAAATTGAAGCGATGTATAAGGAAGGATCAATTTTGAAAGATTTGAAGTTATAGTTCAACTGAAAACATATAGAGGCTTTGGAACATGATGGTGAAATTTGAACAAGCGAGAGATGTATAACTTTGTGCAATAGTATTTGATATTTTATGCAATCACTGTAGGGCAGACTTCTCATGCAAGTTCTTGAACCACAATTCAACTTTCGTCTTAGCGTTTCCATCATTTATGCTCACTTAATGGGTAACTACACAAATATTAATCTATGTTTGAGTGTCGCATAGTGACAAGTTTCCTTATTGATGTACTGAAAGAAAGAACCTTTGCGGAAGCGGAAACTGACGTTTTGGTGCATGTATTTGCAGCGTGAACTTTGAGGTGGGGCAAAAAATATAGCCGACCAAACGGTCTTTTTATGGGTCAATCTTGGCAAATACGAGGTTGAAACCACAAAAGGATGGGATGCCATCTACGATACGGATTGGCATCGATGGAAGGATGCAGAACATTCCACTACACTGGAGAACTGTCAATAATCCTGGTCCCCCACATTTATGACTAGGACAAGTTGTAAACCTCAATCTGGGGCTGATAACCCCCCTGTTTCATGAGTGCCAACAAAATTAAGTTAGTTAAAGCCAGCCTACAAAGGTGAAAGAATCAAATTTCAGTGTTCAAGAGATCATTTGGAGAATGGTTTTCAAAGGGTGATATAGATGACGAAGTTTACCATCCAATTGAGGTAAGGTTATAGTCTCCCCCAGCTCAGTGTGGCTTTAAATGAAACCAACCAGTCGACAAGTATCGCTATGCTTAAGCTTGATTCACGGGTAACAGGGTTGGATGCCCTTCCCCGCCCACTCTTTTTAATACGCTGAAGAGCTCAATGGAGGTTTGAAATCCTTAATGAGATGAAATATAATATTCTTCAACGTTAAATTTTTAATCTTTTCTTTTTTTCAGTTCTGGGCAACATATCCCCAAAATACGATAGTCCCCTCTTCAGTAAAACCCCGATAATATGGACGTGTGGATGAAGGATCAGTCTTGCAGATAAGTATGTAGTTTATAAAAGAGTAGCCAAGTATCCGAAGATAGTACTTGCACAATTCTTAAAACTCTCTGCAACACAAAGAGAGAAAAAAAAGATGTCCTTGAAATTACCATCAATTCTCGACTCAGATTTGAGTTCAGTTTATGCTGCTGATGAAGAAACATACTTGTTTCAAAATGTCAATGACTTACCTGATGATGTCTTGATAAATCAGTGCTTACCACTACCAGAAAATTTGAGCGCCAGATCTATTAAGATTCCTGGCACTGCCAAACCTGGATTCTCGGAAATCTACAGGAACGCTGCTCTTCCAAATGGGTTGAAAGAATCACTTACACCTGAGTTGAACACTTATCCAAAAATTTTCGCCTCCTCTGCCAAAAGACAAGCTGACAGCCCCTGTTTGGCGTATCATGAGTACGATTACGAAAACGATCAACACAAGGAGAGATATGCCTACTTCACTTACAAACAGGTTGATGAGCGCAAGACCAATTTTGCCAATGGGTTAATGTACTTGTTAGAGACTAATCCGTACAAGGATCTTGCTTTGGAGTCACACCAAAAGATTGTCAACCATTCGAAAGGGTACAAAAATTACAACAAAGACAACACCTCATTCATCGTCACTATATACTCTTCCAATAGAGTTGAATGGCTTTTGACCGACTTGGCATGCTCAGCAAATTCCATTACCAATACTGCATTGTATGACACTTTGGGACCAACATCCTCCAAGTTTATTTTAGGATTGACTCAATCACCAGTAGTTGTTTGCTCAAAGGAGAAAATCGAAACATTGGTCAAATTGAAAACAACAAATCCGAATGACTTGAAGTCTTTGATCACTATCATTTCAATGGACCCTTTGAATGTAAAGGGCAAGGATAACGAATCTTTGATCAAGTTGGCCGAGGAAAACAACATCAAGTTGTATGATTTCAATCAAGTTGAAAAAGTTGGCGAAGCATTTCCACGTAAGATTACACACCCATCGCCAGAAACGGTTTATACCTTTACTTTCACATCGGGTACTACTGGAGCCAATCCAAAGGGTGTTGTTTTGACACAAAGATCTGTTGCTTGTGCACTTCTGGCTTTTGCAATGTTGTTGCCCCACCACAAACACATGGCTGAACTTGCATTTTTGCCATTGGCCCACATTTTTGAGAGGCAAATGAGTGCTGCCATCTTATCTGTTGGAGGAAACGTTGGCTTTTGCAGATTAGGGGGTACTCCGTTAACCTTGTTTGAGGATATGAAGCTTTTCAAACCTACATTTTTTGCAAATGTTCCTCGTATTTTTACTAAAATGGAAGCTACGATCAAAGCAGCAACAATCGATTCGTCATCAAAAGCCAATGGTGTCACAAAGGGACAAAACAATGAATACATTTTTGACAAAGCCTTGATCGAAAAGTTGCGTTCTAAGTTTGGGTTTGATAATGTTGAATTTTGTATTACAGGAAGTGCTCCAATTGCTTCGGAGACAATCAAGTTTTTAAGAGCAAGTTTAGGTATTGGATTCATTTTGGGTTATGGCTCAAGTGAATCATTTGCTGGTATGTGTATGGCATTGCCATTTCATTCTCCAAGTATCGGGACTTGTGGTGCTCTCACTCCTACAGTTGAAGCTAGATTAAGGGAATTACCCGAAATGGGCTACTACTTGAATGATAAAGGTGGACCCAGAGGGGAATTACAGTTGCGTGGACCGCAAATGTTTACTCACTATTACAAGAATGAGGAAGAAACAAACAAGAGTTTTGATTCGGAGGGTTGGTTTTCGACTGGTGATGTAGCCCAATTCACGAATGAAGGGTGGATAATTATTTTCGATCGTGTCAAAAACTTTTTCAAGTTGTCTCAAGGAGAATATGTCACACCAGAAAAGATTGAAAACTTGTATCTTTCATCGAACCCAATCTTGTCGCAAGCATTTGTTCATGGTAACTCTACTGAATCATTTTTGGTTGGTATAATTGGGGTTGATCCCGTGGGTATTGTCAACTTTTTGACTGAGAACTGCAACATCCCAAAGAGCCAATTGGATACTAATGAAAAGATTCTCCAAGTTTGCAATAGACGTGAAATTAGAACTCAGCTTCTATTACAATTGAACACCACCGTGGGATCTGTTTTGAATGGATTTGAGAAGTTAGCAAATGTATTTATTGATTTTGAGCCATTGAAGTTGGAGAGGGAAGTTGTTACACCCACTTCAAAGATTAGAAGACCGATTGCCTCAAGATATTTCAAGTCACAAATAGATGCAATGTATAAAGAAGGATCACTTTTAAGAAATTTGAAATTGTGATTTAATGTGGTTTTGTATAGGATGTGTAAATGTTCCAATAATAACAAGATTTGTATGCACATAAATTGTAAGAGCACGCATTGTAGGAGTTATTGCCTCAATCCCATCAATGTATACACGCTCGTGCCGAAACTGAAGGTATTGCAGATATATCCCTTTTCGCAATTGGGTTATCAATGTAATTGTAAAACTGCTTGTACACTCAATTTAAAAATAACATGAGCAACACTCCATGCAAAAGTTAGGGATCTACATGAATTTGAATATACAAGACATTTACAAAACATTAAAAGCAACTTCAGTGGTACGTATCTTTTTGCATGAGCCTCACAGAGCATACCACGGTGCAAAACAGTTTCTTTCTCATTTAACCGAGGACATTTGATCTACTTTATAATGCAATAAGCATGATGTCAGTTCTTCAGACTTTACTATCATTCTATAAATACGACTGCAAATTTAGGCATAATTGCGCTACAAACCGAATTAGCTGATGCAGCTTCCACTGTTTATATTCATTTTGAATTGTGGTTCCCACTCTTCAAAGGTTGCTCCGACAACAGGGGCGGCTTCATTCTACATCACATCATTCAATCAAGCTGAAGAAGTTCTACACACTTCAACAAAAAGGTTACGCTTCACTCCACACGTCATCGCCTATAGTCTGGGTCAAAAGTAATACTATCAACATTTACGTATAGACACATATACATTTTAAAACTTGAACAAGAATCACCACAATTGACTCAAATCACTCTGCCATTCCCAACTTTTTGTAGGAAATTTTTAATTTTCGTCCACCATATTCATAGCCATTCAATTCATTGAGTGATGTCGTAGCAGAGTCAACCGACTCAAATTGAACAACAGCATTACCGCTAGCTCTACCATCTTCTTGATATTGAATTTCGGCATTGGATACCTTACCAATAGTTTCAAACAAATCAAACAAATCATCGTTTTGAGTACTAAATGGTAAATTTTCAACATATATTGTGTCATTTGGCTCATCCCCGTCACCGGATACACCTTGAGTAAACTCTGTGTTTGTCTTGCGAGCAATTGGAGCAGCAGCTGAAGCATCAGAACCGGCATCGCCAGTAGTCAGCGAATAGGCGGTGCGTCCATGCCTTGTATCCAATTTCCTACCTTCAATTTCATATCCTTGAAACATTTCTACAGCAGCATCGGCTTCTTCAGGAGTTTCAAAAACAACAGTTCCAAAACCTCTTGATCTTCCCATATGGTCTAATCTAACATCGGCTCTAGTGACTGATCCGGCCTTTCTCATGATATCCTTGAGTGCTTGCCAGTTTATTGAGAATGGCAAGTTACCAACAAAAACCTCAGTTCCTGGAGTGGTTGGAGGCAAGGGAGGTCTGTAATCACTTCTTCCATAACCACCACTAGCACCACCGGCGCCACCACCGCCACGACCATAACCACCTCTTGAGCTATCTCTATCTCTACCGTAATACGAATCGCCATATCTGTCTCTTCCCCGATCAAAAGATCTTCCTGAACCAAAATTTTGCTTGTCTGGTGGTGGATAATCTTGCCTAACAAAGATAGCTCTTCCTTGATATACAAACTTGTCGTATTTATTAATGGCTTTGAGAACATCATCGTGGGTCTTGAATTCAACTGTAGCCATACCTCTTGATCTGCCTCTGTTTGTAACAATATCAGCACGAACTATGTCAAAATCACCTCGAAAGATATCCTCAATATCTCTCGCCTGTGAATCAAATGGAATGTTGCCCACAAAAATTGAATTGTCATAGTTTCTTTCTGATTTCGAACGGTAACCTGAATCAACACTACTATCTCCACCTCCGGAACCATAGTTCCTTGAAGAATAGTCCCTACTGCTACCTCCCCTGTATCCACCACCACCATGTGATGATGATCCCCTGGATCCACCATAGCTTCCACCTCTTCTGTCACCATATGATGACCTAGAAGAATAACTTGATCTCGAGTAACTTGATCCACCATAATCTCTTCTGCCGGATGAAGTATCATCTCTACTAAACCTGTCTCTAATCGGTGATCTTTCCCGGTCTCTTACTGGAGATCGATCCTATAAAACTTCGAGTTAGCAACCACACAATGTCTAATAATGATAAACTTAAAAGCGTAAAAAAATTCAAATAAGCAGCATGTAGCGATGTAGCAAGCGGCAAGCGGCAAGTCAGCATAAAAAAAAACAAATACAAATTGCAGATGCAAATGCAAAACCTTTAGCAAAACAAGCAAACTAGCATACCAAGCATACAAGCATACAAGCAGCTTATGAGCAACAAAAGATGAAACGATGATAAGAGAAAGCATCAACGCCGACATCGTCTGCCAAAAACAAAAGAAAATTGGAAACGAGCCAACTTTGTTTGCAAAACACTAACAGACTATTCCATTATCTTTTCTGCATTCCCCTCCTTCCTCTTGTATGAACAACATTGCAGAAATCCATCCGTCAGATAACCGACAAACCAAATTGCCAAGCATCGTCTTAAACAGATGAACGTCGCAAGACATACACCATCTCACCCATTAACAACACCACTTGTATTTCCCCCATTAACTCTTCGATGACCTACCTACCGTTTGGTTTCTCTTGGGCACCGGCATCGGCATCGGCATCGGCATCGGCATCGACATCTAATGCTAAACTATCATTTTTTTCTTTTGTCACCATTTTGAATAAATCAAACCAGAAAGAAAATACCTCATTTCAATAAAGACTAACATACCCTTGAATAATCATCAATGTCCATTCCATCCATCTTTTTTTTTTTTTTCTGTGGCACTGTATAAAGCTGTGTGGACGTCGATGTGTTTGTTCTTTTTCTTGAAATTTTTGAAACATGTTGACAATTAGTCTTTTGTGACTTTACACGACTTCTTCAAACAACACCATTTTGCATTCTACAATCAATCAATTGTAAAACTATTACTCTTTGTATAAAAACCCTACTTAATGTACTGGTTTGCTTACTTCAGCGGTAGTGGCAATACAAACCTTCTTTCAACCTCACATTCCTTATTTACTTCCTCTTCTCCATCAAACTTCAATCTCACAATACCATCTTTTTTATGCCCCACAACAATAGCCAGATAGTAAGTAGTAGTATCAGGATACCTTGCAAGTACTTTGGTACCATAAGCATAATTAATCAAATCACGAGCAGCTTCTTCGGTCGGAATTAATAAAATTTCCTTATAATTGGCTCGGAAAGTATGTCCAGGATTGTTATTTTCATCAGGTTCAGGATCTCTAATTTCAAATTTTATGCCATCGCCAATAATCTTGACCACTTCACATTGAATCCATTCATTGATCCGATTACGAAGTTTGAATGCAACTTCGCTTCCGATATAGATGGGTTCCGATGGATTGTATTTTGATGTCCAATATGATCGACCAACTTTCTTTAGCTTTTTGCCCTTTCCAATAGCACCAGAAGATGAGCCAACTGAGCCTTTGCCTCCACTGGCTTTACCTGATTTTTTAGACGTTGCTTTCGATGTTGCTTTTGATGTTGAGGTTGGTTTGGTAGACTCACTAGTTCCCCTTCGGTGATGTATTGGTGGTATTGGTGTTCCCGATTTGGACGAGGCAGATGAAGCTCTTCGTTTCTTGGTTGACGCAATGGGCACTTCATCTTCCTCGTCATCTTCAGCGTCATTTTCATCATCATAATCATCAACACCATCATCAACATCCTCTTTTTTAGTACTGCTTTTAGCCTCACGTTCATGTTCCTTTTCCTTTTGATGTTTCTTTTTCAAGTCTTCTTTTTGTAAATACTCAATCAATCGTGACAAATTTTCCATCGATGTATCAATAAGTCGTTTCGCTGTACCTATATTTGACTTGTGGTCGATTATATCTTGTTTCAATTTGGTAAGCTCATCCAGGGAAAGGTTTTTGTAGTATTGCAGTTCATCCTGATCCCTATCGAGTTTATGTATTGAGTCAAATGATAAGCTCTCATTTGATGTACATATATCTTGCAACGATGTTATTATTATATCCCAATTACCCTCAACTTCCGAACCCATTGTATTTTGGTTTCTCTTTCAGTGTGTCTTAACTCTATTTGAAGTTGTGTTTACAATTTTGTTTTTTGGTTCATTGATGTAATTTTTATTGCGGAGGTTCAAGACTACTGAATCAAGTCCTCCAGCCCACCACACATTTCCAATGTATTTGACCGATTTATATCCCATATCAACAGCATGTATCCAACTAGCGTCCATTTGTCTACAATTCAAATACAACAAAACCCGTAAATCAATTCGAGGACTTTCATACGACTATTCACTACTACAATTTCTCACTCATTTGATATCAATAGCCAGTCTACTAAGTTTCTGTTCGTCTACAATCACATCTCAATATATGCTACGATGGTCCCTGGAAACTCCCCACATATCATTATTGGTACTCGTCCTTGAGGTTATATCATTCATTGTCTCAACGGGTATGATTATACAACTCATCATTTATAAATCTACACGTGGCCAGAATCAAGCCATAAGTGGATACTGTCAAGGTTTCATAATCACGGTACTACTACCATTGGTATACTTGTTCAAGCTATGGTTGTTCAAACAAGCCAAGATCAATGAACTTGATTTAGTTGACTATGGGTGGACAATGTTTAAACTATTTACTAATTTACGATTTATCCCCCAGGTTATGGTTAACTGGATGGATGATAGTGTTGATGGGCTTTATCCATATTGGATTCATTTACAGGTTGCGTGTGCGGCATTTGAGCTAGTGGATAGAGTCGTGAATGGTTACGTTTGGGCAGATGTGTCAATAATGATGCCCAGTTTACCATTGATTATTATCAAAGATGTATCAATAGCGATAATTGGTTTTCAGTACCATGTGTACCGAAAGAGAACATCAGAAGTACATTATAAAGAAGTTTAGAGGGTACAATGAATAGACACTCCAATACTAATACATTCTAAATTTTATGTTCTTTTTCCTCAAGTCGCAAACATTTTATAATTTCCCACCAAGTAGTTTCACAGCCAAGTGTACTCTATAACTGATCCTTCTATCTTCATCAATAGCATATTTCGGGTGATGAGGTTTATCTCTTTTTTCCAGGTCTTCATCTCTACCACCAAGCTTCTCATCTGGTATATCTTGAATTACAACTCCACTCTGTGTTGCATCCATCAGTAGTGGTTTTGGTTGGAAATCATCCACAGTCAATTCTGACACATGCTCCATTAAGTGATCAATCTCGTGCTTCATCGCCTGCTTCAATTCATCATCCTTTGTGATGATGATGGCATTACTTTCCAAATCACAACTATATGCTCTCTTGGTGTAATTTGATGAGCCGATTACGGTAATACTAGGATCTTCTTCTTCAGGAACGGTGAGCCATAATCCCTTTGCGTGATAAGTCCATCCGCCTGGTGTATTGACTACACCATTTTGCCATTCGTACACGGTGATCAATGTTTCCTTGCCTAGTTTTTTCACTTGTTCAAGAAACCTTTTTGCAAAAAGGAGATATGCTTCAGGTAAGTAGTAGGATAATCCTGACGATTTATAAAATGAGTTGGCTTTTGGTGACGCAGTGATCACAGAACCTTGAGCACTACTGTTGATTAATCGATCCTGGATTTGTGGCAACATATTGAAATAACCAGCAGTAAACCACCATCTAATCTTTGGCGAGTCAATGTACGATAGTAATCGTAAAATTGCTGGTTTTTCCGTTGACAAGTCTTGATTTGGAAGAAACAATGGCGTAAATTGTGATACAGGGTACACAATAGTGTCAAAATTTTCATGATCCTTAAACTCATCAAATGAAGTTAATTCGTGTTGTTTCAATATAGGCAGTAATAGGTGCGAAGCATCACTAAGGAATCGATGAGTGTTTATATGTGGTTCGCAAGATGCATTGGTTGTAGGCCAAACCAATTTAAAGCCTTGTTTCAATTGAGTTGTATGACGAATTTGATATGAAATTGATGCAATTGCTTGATGAAGACGGAAATAGTAATCCGTTATCAGTTTACTTTTGAACAAATAGTATCGATCTTGCCTATTGGTGAAGTAATCTTCTGACAAATTAGCTCCAGAAAGGATAATTTCATCATCAAACCCATACAACTTCATATGCTGCACACCCCATCCTTCATCTAATCTCTTGGGAGCTAATTTTTTGGTTAATCCTGTCAAGTTTGGCGTATGATACATTCGAATATCTACTCGATGTTTACCGTATTTTTGTTCTAATGGAGCCAACAAAGATGCTGAAGATGGATGATGAGGTGCTTCTCTAGTTGCACGCAAGACATCAGTCAACAAGTAGACTTTTAAATCCTGATTTTTGGCCAACGCATCATCAATACATTCAACTAACTCGTATTGAGTTTTGCCAATGTATAATGACGACAAGTACACCCTCTGTTTAGCTTGCGATATCTTGGTTTTCAAAGTCTGATAAAATTGAGCTGGTTCTGACAAGATTTCAATGTCGCCTTTATTCAACAAGAATCTAGGAGCAATGGCATCTAATTGGTGGAAGATAGTGACTAATCTAGGATGAAAAGTGTTGACATAGTCCAATGACACATTTGGGTTGTTTGTGGCATAAGATCTCAGCTGTTGCTGTTGCGAACCTGAGTCTAGTGATAATGATGATGAGTTGTTGTTGAAAAAATAACTATAAATTGATGAAAGCATAGGAACCCCAGTATACGTAGCTCTAGTTTTTATTCGTGATGATGCAGCACTAGATGTCGAAAAGCTTTGTGTACTTATGCTTGTAGTTGTAGTTGCACTAGTAGTACCTCCAGTTTTGAGTTGATGTTTGAATATTATGAGCGATGCCACTGATGATGAAGAAGATAGTAGAAATAATGATTTATGACAACTCTTCAATAACATCCAGGAAAAAGAAAAAAAAAAGGGAAAAAAAAAGAAGAAGGGGAAAAGGGGAAAACCAGTGTATCTGTAAACAAAAGTGGATCTCTTATCAGTTAAATATTGTTTTGAGATATCTCTGTGTGTGTTAATGGATAGATTTTGTTTTGAGTTTTAACAGTAAGGCGATGTTTTGGATTTTTTCATTTTTGTTACTGTCGTCCCAAAAAGGGTAAAAGGTTAAAAGAAAAAAAAAAAATTTTTCTTTTTTCTTTTTTCTTTTCTTCATTCGTCGTCTTTGGATGTGCAGCAATGCAAAAAACAAAGGAAAAAAGAAAAGAAGAGATAAGAACTGGAGCCGAGAGATAACAACAAAGCAATCAAATCAAAATGACAATCATTATCACAAGACTGTTGACTGATAGTAAAAAGGAGATAGGCACTAATTTCAAAAGCAGATCATTCTTCTTCTTCTTCTTCTTCTCTTTCGGTTCGGTTCTTTTTTTTTTTTGTTATTGAACACAACACTACATGGTCATCCATAACGAAAACAATAGGGACAAACGTCGAAGAATCAAGATAGCGTGGCTTTAAACTAACAAAGTACTGTATCTGTTAAAAAGAAGGATCTGCATCAACTTTAAACAATAAGTAACTGCACTTAGTATTGTATTAAAACCTTGGTCTAAAAGCAGATTGTAAAAGAAGTCTATCGCACTACTAAAATACTCACGTTTTGTTTTTAACTCTTGCATGTAGCACAAATAAAGTCAAACGCCGAGTCAAACTACCTTGACTTAGTACGATAGGGAGGAATACTTTTTTTTTTTTTTTGAACCTTGAACGCGAAATGGTGCTGTATTACCTAGTTTAGTAAAACCACTTTATAAGCCACATTTTGTCCCCTCTTCGTTACGTCTAATTATATTCTTTCTTCTCTTGTGACTAAACTTTTAATTAAGGTTTTGTTCTCAAAGGAGGCAGTTGCTGCCCAGCCCACCTGAGACCACCAACAAATCTGTACCTAAGTTATCCTACATTGGCATAAAATTTGTTAGTTTTGTTATCAGAGGAAGATATATCACAGTCACACGATAACAAACCATGTTTCGGCAAGAAAAGAAAAAGGAATTTATTTGTTCCGGAATCGGGAATTTCATAAAAACCCAATCGAACGCCGAAATTGCAATACATAAGAACACCGGCTAAACGTTTGACGAAAAAAAAAAAAAAAAAAAAAAAAAAAAACAAATCATACTCTATGAATTAAACCCCCTTTCCCAAAGGATGAAACCTCATTTTCCGTTCGTAAGCTCCTAGTGCCTCTTCGTCGCAACGAGGTCGTACTGCAAACTATTTCAAACACTGTGCTCACTGAAACAACCAAGCATTTCAACGTCTGTCGGAGTATCCCTGTGGCATATGCAGTGAACACGAGATTCCACTGTTATGGCTCTTAAGCGTTGTTGTCTCTAAGAATTCTCATTGTTTTTCAATTGTAGGAAAGGATTGTGGAGAGGTGGCTTAGCAGCTGAAATTCCTATAATCATGTATAGCGTTTCCCCGCAGGGTTGGCAACACACCATTTGAACTGGATTAGAAAGGGAAAAAGCAGTTTAGATTCATTACAATTTTTTTTTCCCGAGTTACCGAAAATGGCGAATGCAATGGTCTAACTTAACTAAGTTAAATTTATTCTGGGCATACCCCGATTTATGTTGCACATTGTGCGTACTGCATAAAATCCAAGCTCGATGTGGAGTTTCAAATGCCGAAAAAAATTTACAGACCCCGGAACAGAGATAAAACTTTAAAGTGCATGAACTACCTAATTAGGTAAATAGTACAAGGCAAAAAAGCTTTGATGACATTATTCATTCAAAATCGTTTGTCACAAATCATATTCTTTCTCAGGTGCTGTGGATGGGAAAAAGTGCACTTCTTTATCACCGGGATACTTGTTTTCCAAAATCGCAGTACTTGTTATTGGCCCTTTATCATTTTACGCAAAATTTCATAGGACTGCTGATACATCCTTTGAAATGCTTCTTTTTGAAATCTTTGTCGAGAAGGTAGGATTTTCACGGTTTCGAAAAGTTATTTAACTGATCTTTATTATCCACATCAATTTCTTTACAATATTAGTGCAAAACAAAAAAATCTTCATAAAAGTGATCATATTAAACCACATTGATAAGATGATGAGTCCTCTATCTAGTTCAAAGTTTTTCACTCATTAAAGACGTTAAAGGCGTTTCACGTTTGAGTCAGAGGTGAAAGAGTGAACAACAGCATTGTTGTGTCGTGTCGGAATGGAGTATCCTGTGACACTAGTGTGTGACGATAACAGGTTTCATGAGACATATTTCATTCATACACGTGACTCGATATCACTTATTGAAATCGACAAACTTTGGTTGACTTTCTGCTGCTATTAGCAAATGAGTTGACAGATGGATGTACCAAGTTTGGTTCAATACAACGGGACTCAAAGATCCGTTGCTAAAAATACCACAGGCCTTGTAATTCTTAACATGGTTATGAGTTAATGTCATATTTTCACGACTTTGGTTAACCAAACAATAGGATGATGCTCTTTGCTAATCTTATTGCAAAAGGAAGGTGATAGACCACCAATCAAAGGTCGTTTGGTATACAAACCTGAAATTGAATCACATTGGACAACTCCTTTCGCCCATTGTTTCTTAAGTTGCTATTACCAACAACACTGGTTATGAACTTCGAGTGGGGGAGAAATATTGGCACCGATGCCATGCTAATTGCAATGAACATATATTGGGCCACCCCGTGGTATATGGGTTGTCCTTTTTGACGTAGCTCAACAATTTAGGAACTATAAATATGTCAATCTTTCTCCCCTCGAAGCAGATTTCAATTGTTGAAGTTTTATCACCAAACAATGATTTCTTTATTTCAAGGTTTAGTATTGGCATTCATATTTGGTGTAATTACTAATGGTACCCCTGTTGAGAAGAGACACACCAAATACATTGCTCATGAATTTCATGATACTGAGGTTCGCCTGATTGGGAAAAGAGCTGAAAATGTTGATTTTGAAGACAAGGCGTGGCGTTTCGTTGCTCATTTGAAAATTGGTTCTGCCAAACAAGACGTACAGGTTCTTCTTGATACAGCAAGTACAGTTTTGAATGTTCCCCAAACAAATTCAACCTGTCGGGAAGGTAAAATTTGTGCAGCTCAAAACAGTTTCAACCCTTTTGAATCGACTTCATTCAAAAACCTGACTATTCCAGCTAAATCGTATTTTGGTCCCAATCAATATACTGGGTTTATTGTTTCTGACGATTTCTATTTTGATGACGGTAAAAGAATTCCACAGTTTGAATTTCAATTATTGGATTCATATCCCCGTGACGTTTTTGGTATATTCGGTATGGGGTACAGCACCAACAACAATTATACCTACGTATTGGCTACTAAATCAGCTGGTTTAATCAATAATGCCGGATTTTCTCTCTTTAAAAACTCGGACAAAAATGGGTCTTTCCTTTTGGGAGGTGTGGATAAAGCCAAATATGATGGTGATTTGCTCATTTTCAATGATTCCAAAGAAGCCATGTACCCAAAGTCAATTATAACTGCGAATGGTACAGTTATTCCATTCACATATAAAGTTTTGCATGACTCGGGGACTCCCACTATGGCGTTGTTGGATACCGTTGTGCAAAAGTTTTACAAGGATGTTGGAGCCAATGACAAGGGCCATATACCATGTGACAAAGTATTGAGTGGTAACAAGAGTTTGAATTTCGATTTTGGACCATTTACCATACCCGTTTATTACAAAGATATTTTTAACAGGTCTGGTTCAACTTGTATTTCAAATATACTTGCAACAAAGTTTCCTGATAGACAATATCTTGGAGTCGTGTTCCTCAGAAATGCCTACCTTGCTCAGAATTTTGATACTAAAAAGGTTGGTTTGGCGCCGGTGAAGTATACTGATGAGTCCGATATTGTTGATTTTTGGTTTTGAGTAGTGTATATGTGTATACTTTGGTGTTCATTCTATAAATTTCACGTAGATCTTGAATTTCCTTGAGAATCATTGCCTGCTGGTATAACTTACGTAGAAATGATGACTAAGGGTTGCGGTGTGTGTCTACAAGGCGTGCAGTGTGGGAGATTTGACGTCTCAATTAATCATTTGCAATTCTTTACTCTCGTCACGTTTTGCGGAGAAATACTTGCGAAAATGACAAAACCAAAAAAAGCAGAGAAGCAGAGTGAGAAAAAGATGTCAGTTGTTGATAAACACCCACAAAGTATTTAATCACACACCAGTGAAGCGTTTATATTCACTTGTTTCATCGCTAAAATAGCAATAATTGCAACACAGTCTACCTAACCAACATCGCGTCACCTAATTCCCACTTGCTCATAAATAGTATCAAAAAAAACATGCCCTCCTCATCAACAAACGAATGGGCTAAAGCAGAGAAGGAAATCGCTCAAGACCAACAACTTCAAGCCAAAATCACCAATGAGGAATTCAAGATATGGAAAAAGACAGTCCCCTTATTGTACGATTTTATCCATACATTTGCATTAGATCATCCTTCCACCATTGTTAGATGGTTACCAAAGTATCAATTAGTAGACAATGACACCAATGTTGAGGTCCAACTCCTACTAAGTTCCAACACGATTAATAGTCCTGAAAACTCATTGGAGTTAGCTTCAGTTACTTTACCCTCGACTTTAGTTGGCAAAGAAGGTAATGGGGTGTTACCAGCGGATGGGATTGATACCTCGAACTTCAAAAGATTGACAAAATGGAAGCAAAATTCAGTGACTAATGCTTTGAAATTATCACCTGATGGATCAATTGCATTGTCTTTCAACGGAGATGGTATCATTCGTGGATGCAACTTGACCAGCGATAAAGTTGTTGATTACAAGTATCATAAGCAGCCTGGGTTTGCCTTAGAATGGATCAGCAACAACAACGAAAAATTTTTATCCGGTGCCAATGATTCTCAAATTGCACTTTGGCAACTTGAAAAACCGTCGACTCCCATTCAACTATTCAAATCACATCATGGAGCCATTAATGATATTTCGACTAGTAATGCCAATATCTTTGGATCGGTTAGTGATGACTCAACCACTCAATTTCATGATTTGAGAGTAGCTTCTGTTGGCGATATCAATCCCGTCATCAAACAAGAGAATAAATTTATTCAAAACTGTATTCAATTTCATCCTCAAATTAATACATTTTATGCAACTGGTGGTAAAGACAATGTTGTTTCCTTGTATGACTTGAGAAATTATAAAATACCATTTAGAAAATTATTTGGCCATAATGCATCAATCAGACAATTGGAATGGGATACATTCAATCCACTGACTCTTGTATCTTGTGGATTAGATTCTAGGATTTTATTTTGGAATTTGGATAATTTGGAAGAAGATTATACTTATCCTGAAACAAGCGCAACTGCTAATTCGGAAACGTCGAAAAGGAAAACTCAGCAATCTTCAAAACCCGATCCTTGTTTGAAATACGTGCATGGTGGTCATGTTGGAAGAATCAATGACTTTACCATTCATCCCAAAATTCCTAATTTATTTGCTAGTGTTGGCGATGATAGATTATTGGAAATCTGGGAACCCAAGACATTGTTAGTGGAAGAAGAAGATGAAGAAGAGGAAGAAGAACAAGCGCAAGAGAAAGAGCAAGAGCAAGAGGAAGAGCAAGAGGAAGCGGAAGGTGAAGAAAGAAAAGAAGAAGAAAGTGAACAAAGGAAGGAAGACGAGAAGGGGGAAGAGAAGGAAAAGGAAAAAAGCTCCGAAGCTGAAGTTGAAGCTGGTGCTGGTAAATCATCCAAAGATGACGACAATGATGCATCCCTGTCGAAAGACGTTGAAATGAAAGATTAATAGAAAAAGTGTTTTAGTCCAGTGTTATAATAAAAGTTGTGAACTGAATATTTCTATATACATGATTTTACTGCTTCAAAACATCTCGTAAGTTACCAAATGGCAAGACTTGGTCAATTCTTTCAACACCACTTATAAACATTGCCAATCGATCAATTCCAATTCCCCATCCACCAGTAGGTGGTAACCCCAATTTCATCGTTTGTACAAATGCCCAATCAGGAATCAACATTTCATCATCATTAAACTCCACCTTATTTACTTGCTGTTGTTGAAACTTGGTATATTGCTGCTGTGGATCATTTTCTTCTTCGTAAGCATTTACGTATTCTTTGCCATTAATAAAAAGTTCAAATCGAGATGACACGGGGATGTTGTTGATTGTCCTCGACTTTGCCAAGGGTGATAAAATCTCTGGTTGGTTGTAAATGAATACCGGTGTGTTTGGGTGTTTGGAAATACTTAATGACTCCAAGTATATCTCACTTAAGTTGTTGAGTAAATTAGTTGGGTTAGGATTGGGCGGTACTTGTAAACCAAGGCGCTTGTAGTATTGTAAAATACCATCAAACGATAAATCATCAAGTGACAAACCAGTGACTGCTTTTAACGTAGGCAAGAAATCGTACTTGGGGAACAGCTCCAACACCACGGGTATTTTAAAAATTTTGAAAATTTCCACGAGTAGCTCTTCCGTCATTTGCATCAATTCGTCTAAACTCGTATATGCTTGATAAAATTCACAAGATGTAAATTCAGGATTATGAGTTTGATCAATACCTTCGTTACGAAAATTGTTGCCAATTTCAAATACTTTATCAAACCCACCAATCACAAGTTTTTTCAACCACAACTCTGGCGCCACCCGCAATTGTATATCATTGTCTTTGAATTTTGTCCTAAATGGATTAGCATTTGCACCAGTTCCCTCATTACTTAATATAGGAGTTTGAACTTCGAGAAAATCGCGATTGAGTAGAAACTGCCGTATACACTGAATGACCTTGGATTTAATAATGATGGGCTGTTTGGATCTAGGGTTGACCAAGTAGTTGAGAACTCTGTTATTATTTATGATTCCCTTATCTATCAACTTGTTTGGCATTTTGGACAAACAAGGAGTTAATAGCTCAATCGACCTACTTGCTTTCAAAGTAAGCTCTCCAGTTTTCGTTCTTGAAGCATGACCCTCACAACTTATGTAATCTCCAGGCTTGAACCATCCATGTAGTTTGTTAAACTCAGTCACATCCATTCCCATAAGTTTATTAGTAGCCATTACTTGCAATTGAGTATTGTCTTGTTCCAAGTCAATGAAAAACATCCCTTTACCAGCTTTTCGGATACTGAGTATTCGTCCTTCCACAATATACTCCTTTTCGAATCGATTATTTGCAAACAAATTAAAATCAGTCTGGCCAAATTTGCTACGGAATGTGGGTAGACGTATGACAGATGCGTTGCTGCTCTTTTGTCGTATAGTTGATATACGTGGGTAATACAAGCCCCGATTTGAGCTTGATTCAATCTCGTTAGCTCTACTTTCGTATGTCAAGTCTGAGTCTAGATGGACTGGCGCAGTAGTGAACCTCCTCAATGTTAATATGGTTCTGCATCTCCGAAGCAATTGGGTATGTCGCTGCATAATCAAATCGAGGATCTTTACGTTCAAAATATTATGGTAGTAGATCTCTCATCCGAGGTTGAACAAAAGATATTTTTCTGTGTTTTCTAGTCTCACGACTGTTGATGAAGATCTCTTTTGAAAAACTTCCATCGCAACTCTCAAAATCTTTAATACCGAGAAGCCGCATTAGCAGCATTAACAGCAACCATCTGTAACCAAGACTTGGAAGAAGTTTTCCCCAAGGGAGATATATACATAGCAGCCGCAGGAAAATTCCATTTCAAGTAAGAACTATGGATTTTGAAGCTAGAGAAGATAGAGATGGTGTACGATTATCGTGGTCTTCGGTACCGAAATCGAAATTGCAACATCAAAGAAATGTTATACCTTTAGGAGCATTATACACACCATTAAATGATAAAAGTGAAATACCAGTTTTGGATAAGTCACATTTAATAACCTGTCGTTCATGTCGTTCAATACTAAACCCTTTCGTCATTGTCAACAACGGCACTTGGTCATGTCAATTTTGCAACGTGCCTAATCAACTACCAACACAGATAATGGCTGAAGATGGAACACCTCTTTTACCACCAGCCCTAGACGGACAGTGCACAACAGTAGAATATGAAACTGGCAGACAAAGTGCTTTGCCACCAGTGTTTTTCTATGTTGTTGATACTTGTTTTGAAGGTGAGGATGTTGAGGCTGAGTTTGCCAAATTGAAAGAAAGCTTGGTCTTATCTTTGAGTCTCTTGCCAGAGAATGCATTGGTAGGGTTTGTTTCCTTTGGGAAGCATGTTAAAGTGCATGACTTGACTTCAAATGATGATCTCAGTTATACTTTTAACGGGAACAAAGAATATAACTTGGAACAAGTGCAGCAAACATTAGGGTTACTGGGAAGCGGAATTAGTAATGCTGGATTGCTACATGCTCAAGGTAATGCTGATCTTGAACACTTGATTGGACACGCAGCTAGACGATTCTTACAACCACTCAGCTTGGTCGAATACGAGTTGACAAATATTATTGAAAATCTCGTACCCAATTCTTTCCCACATGGTGAGTATAGTGATCGTCCATCCAGAGCCACTGGTTCAGCAATAAATGTGTCAACTTTGTTATTGAAGAGCATACTTGGTGATAATCATTTAACTGGTGGCCATTTGATGGTGTTTATTGCCGGTGTATGTACTATGGGTCCCGGCAAAATTGTTGACACACCATTGAAAATCCCAATGAGATCTCACCATGATATTTTGAAAGAACAATCCCGTCTAATCAAAGCACCAACAACATCGTCAAAGACTAAAACCGATACATCTTTATTCAAAGAAGCCAAAGCATTTTATGCCAAAGTAGCAAAGAAATTGGTTGTTTTGGGGCTCAGTTGTGACCTTTTCATTGGAAGTTATGATCAAGTTGGATTGTTCGAAATGGACGAAGTTTGTGCCAAAACCGGTGGAGTTATCGTCATGACCGATTCTGTAAGTACAGCAATCTTTCGACAAAGTTTTGCCAGGTTTTTTAAAAAGCAAGAGATTAATAATGAATGGCTTGATATGGGGTTTAATTCAACATTGGAGATTAAAGTGTGTCAAGACTTGAAAATTGAAGGATTGATTGGTAACGCACTGGCATTACCATTCAATAAAATGGTTGCTGCTAATGAACGAATGATTAGTGAACGTGAAGTTGGACAAGGTAGAACCAATAGTTGGAAATCATGTAGCGCTGATCCACGATCAACTTATGCCATATATTTTGAAAAGATGGATAACCTACACACAAACAATGCTGCTACATTTATACAATTTTTGTTTCATTATCAACATCCTAGTGGTGAATTGAGACTACGTGTTACGACCGTGCCTGTCAATACCATTCTAGATTCGGATAGTGCGCAATTAGAAGCTGGATTCGATCAAGAAGCTGCTTTGGTCCTTGTTGCTCGTGAAGCAGTTCAAAAACTACAAACTGATTTGCACAGGAAATTTGTCAGTGGTACTGCTCTAAGCAAACAATTGGACCAAGTGTTGATTGATTTTTGTACACGATTTGCCGTGTATCAAATGGGCAAAATGGATTCATTTAGATTGTCAACCACTTATTCCCTTTTTCCGCAATTTATGTTTCATTTAAGACGATCCCCATTTATCAATGTTTTCAATAGCTCCCCCGATGAAACTAGTTTTGTGCGACATGTGTTTATGCATGAGGATTTGGCCAATTCTTTACTTATGATTCAACCTACATTGTTATCATATGATATAAACAGTTGGGGATCTTCAACTATTGACGAAGAAACCAACGAGGAGGTCATCAACGAACCAGAATCAGTGCTCCTTGACTCAATGAGTTTGGGGAAATCCAAAATCTTACTTCTTGATACATTTTTCCAAATTTTGATTCATCATGGTTCACAAATTGCTCAATGGAGGAAAGCAGGATACCATGAACAAGAAGAATATGCATATTTCAAAGATTTTCTTGAAGCACCCAAAAGGGAAGCAATGCTGTTATTAGTTGATCGATTCCCCTTGCCTCGTTTTATTGATTGCGATGAAGGTGGATCACAAGCAAGATTCTTGATGGCAAAATTGAATCCAAGTACCAGTTATGCGACTAATGTCAATCACTTTTATGGATGGGGTGATCGCTCTGATGTTTTCACTGATGATGTTAATTTGCAACTGTTTATGGATCATGTTCAACGAGTTGTTACATCAAAGAAGTAGGAGGGCGCGAAGGTACGAGCTCACACTAAAAAAGCTCTATACCAACTAGCATTTATACTGATAGACTTATTTTTTTACACACTAGCTCCTTTTTTACGAATATTCCTTCCTCTTTGCAGCCTTGATTGCATTCCTCAAGAATGGACTTGGCTTCAGTTTAGTGTTACCCTCTGATTTAACAGACTCTTCCCCAGCTGGTCCCTCATTGAAATCAACATATTCAGCCAGTGTTGCATTAAGATCATTGTTTTGCAGCTTCTTGGCTATAAATTTAACCTTGTCATTACATGTCAAGTGTTCCTTAACTTGGCCAATTAATTCACCATAATCGTCAAAAATCAACTCCGACCCAGTCAACTCGTGCCAATTGGTTTCGAAAATACGACCATTTATCAACGCCGATGCATCAATGATGGGGTTAGTTCTACTAGAGCCGCCTTTGTGATTACCGCTCACCTCTGTCGCCTTCGATGTACTTGTGGGTTGATTATCACGAGTGTTTGAAGTAGATGTAGATGTATTGTTTGATATTTTAATCAATGGCGATTCGTCACCTAGACTGGTCATTTGCAACCGAGCTGATGGCTTCAAGATGTTGTTCTTGAATCTTGGAGTTTTCCTCGTCTTGGTTCGATCAATGGTGAAATCTTCTTCATCTAGCTTTTTCGGTACATTTGGTAAATCAACCGTTATGTAAAAAGTCTACACGCAAAGCAACAGTTAGTACGGTGATCAACGGTTGTGTTGAAAAAAAAAAGTGCTTTTGATCATATAGTTGAATCATCTATTATAATAAAAAAACAATGGGTAAGCTCTAACGTGGTCTGCAAAATAGACAACCTCTATCTTTAGTTTCTAAAATTGGTTCAAAAACTTCGCATTTAATTTTGTGTTTGAACTGAACCTTGATCCTGACACAATTTGACATTCAAAAAACACTCTTCGGGTTTCTACGTACCTCATATCCATCATCGTTTGTAGTCTCTTCGGTCCCAGTGGCAACCTTTGTCACTGGAGCTTCCTCTTTGTGAATAGAAGAATTTTCCTCCAACTCACTTGTTGTACCCTTGGCAACAGCCTCTTTTTTCCTTCTGGCAATATCTTCAGCTGACCCAGCTTCCACACCCGTGGTGAAATCCCAATTCATTTCTTCTCCCTTTGTTAAAAACTCGCAATTACCATTCATGACAATCTTCCAATCGAAATCATCGGACTCGGAAGCACGCACGTATTTCGAAAGCGAGCAAGCACCGGCTCTCAACATGGTTTGATCTGAGTCAATGGGACTAGTAACCGAACCCAATTTCAACAATACACTTCCTAAGGCAATCTTTGTTGCTGCATGAGTTACAATCAAGATGTTTTCAATCTCTGGATATTCTTGTTCGAACATTGGGATAAACTTATGCCAGAAGTGTGTAGCTCTCGCGTAAATCTCTTCACCTGTTTCACCTTCAAGATTGGGAATAACTCCTAATCTATCTCTCGGCCAAACAGTTTCCTCATCCAAAACATTTGGGAAAAACTTGTTCAAGTCAGCATAGTCAACTGGTTCTGGAACGATTTTCCTACCCTTTTTGAACCATTCTCCCACTCCTCTATCTAAATGGACCTTCAAGTCTAACACTTCAGCGATAGGTTCAGCAGTTTGAACGCATCGATAAAATGGCGATGTCAAGATGAACTGTGGCTGATCTTTAGTTGGCAATGAATTTAAGTATGCTGCCAATTGTTTTGCTTGATCAACACCATGTGGGGCTAATGGTGGATCACTTGGGACACCTGTAGGGTTAGGAGGATGTGGAGGTGGCAACCAGTTCATACGGTACCCATGTCTAGCAATATATATCTCTTTGATTGTCATTATTGAGAGAAAGGGGAAGTTAGTAGATGAGATTAATGCTGATGCTGGACACTCAGGGAGCACTCTGGTCCTAAAATTCGTAAACAAAAAAAAAAAAAAAAATGAACTGGGCAGAGAGCTCAGAGCGCATCTAATTTACACACAGAGATTACTTGAGATAATATACATACCAGTAACAACGCATTTACATTCGTAAAAGTGTACAAGAGGATCCTTTTTATTGTAATATTCAAAGTATGTATCAACCTAAACCAACATTTCCAATGGATTTTCCACAATTCTCTTCAATTCTTTAATCCATTCACCTCCAAGAGCGCCATCTACGACTCTGTGATCAAAAGTACCAGTAATTGTCAAAACATCATCAAAAACGAATCCTTGTTCGTTGACATCACTGGGTACTGCTTTCTTTTCAGTAGTTCCAATAGCAACAATTGCAGATTGTGGTGGGTTGATGATTGATGTGAAGGCAGTGACAGCATGGTTCATACCCAAGTTGGAAATACAGATAGTACCACCTTGGTATTCTTCTGGGTTCAATTTGCCAATCTTGGCTCTCTTGCCCAAATCTTTGATTTCGTTAGAAATGGCAGATAATCTCTTGTTTTGAGCATCTTTGATGATTGGAGTTATTAAACCAGTTGGAGTGGCAACGGCAACTGAAACATCAACATTTTTGTATTGTCTAATGACACCTTGGTCACCCAACCAAGCCGAGTTGATTTGTGGTACTCGGACTGATGCAACAGCAATAGCTTTGATCAAAAGATCATTAACTGATAATCTGTATCTATCTTCGGCTGATGCATTCAAAGAAGCACGTAATTTCAATAATTTTGAGACTGAAATTTGTGATTGGATGATATAAGTTGGTGATTGTTGAGTTGATTGTAATAATCTAGTGGCAATAGTTTTTCTCATGTTGGTCAATGGGATGTCTTCATAAGTAGCACCTGCAGGAGTAGCAGTAGCAGCAGTAGAGGAGGCGGCTGAAGCAGCTTGTGCTGGCTCAAGACCTTCAAGATCCTTGGCAACAATTCTACCATGTGGACCAGTACCTTTAACCAGTTTCAATGAAATACCCTTTTCCAAAGCAATGGTCTTGGCTAAAGGTGAGGCAAAGATTCTTCCTGATGGTTTGGCAGAGGAAGATTTTGCGGAGGAGCTCGATGTTGATGGTTTAGATTCAGTCTTTTTTGGTTCCTCTGACTTGGATTCCTGTTCTTTTGGTTTCGATTCTTCTTCCTTTTCCGGTGCTGGTTGTTTTGGTGCTTCACCAGCATCAGCGGCAGTAAAACTATCAAATGCAGAAACTTCACTAGCATCTTCAACATAAACAGCAATTGGTTCACCAACTGGAACATCCTTGGAGCCAGCTTCTTTCAAAATTTTGGCCAAGTAACCTTCTTCTTGAAATTCGAAATCCATTGATGCTTTATCAGTTTCAATTTCAGCAATTGGTTCACCAGGAGCTAATTCGTCACCAACTTTCTTGGTCCATTCTAAAATACCACCTGAAGTCATAGTTGGAGATAAGGCAGGCATATGAATGACAGTGTGTGGTGGGAATTTACCCGATGAATAAAGTCTAGCCAATGTTAAGAAAGATGAGGTTTTGATGGATACTGGTTTAGTGGCAACAGCAGCAGTTCTTAAAGCCATTGCTGACCTGGAAACAGCAAATAAAGCGGAAGACATTGTAAAAAAAAATATATGAATAGGTTATTGATAAGGGTAAGTGAGTGCTGTGATCAAGTGGAATGAACTATTCAGTAGATGCTGATGATGATGAAATTCAGATTTTTTTTCTTTCTAACTTGGTGAGTTTCTCTCCTGTTGCTGTGTCAAAACGACCTTTGTGTACAAAGAGACACACACAAAAGACTACAACATATTGTTGGGTACTATCTACACTGTAAGTTGGATGAGAGGAAGGGACCTACTTTCTTGCACAGAATCTACGAAACATGCTAGTCACGAAAACTACAAATGCCAGCTACAAAATCTGTTTGGTTGATTCTATATAACCGTCCTTTTACATCGGCGTACAATAAACTCCGAGATAGTTTATTTTTTTTTTGTTGGTTAGCTAGTTGCGCATCAGTGTTTTCCGTTTTACTCGGAAGTATATCTCCGAGGGACAAAAAGATTTTCTAATTGAACCAAAGGGCTAGCAGAAGGATGCAAAAAGGAGAGACATAAGGAAAGCTTTACGACACCTATGCTATAGCAAACACAAAGTATTAGATTAAATTGAAAAGATCTATGTATTGGCATCTACAAAATGGGCGTCAGTGACTACTAAATTCCATTATCAAATACTCTGACACTTTGGTATGGCCCCTATTCCCAATATCACCCTTCTTTTCTCAATATTTCTCTCCACTCTTATTACATCAAGTTGACATCATCACTATTGAACTGACTCTTGCTTATTTTCCCTGAGGTACTTCTATCCATAACAAACATTTGCGATACATCCTTATACCCCTTCTCCTTAACACAATCATCTTGATAAATCACTTCAACTGCATCATGCTTCATCAATGCATCTTTTGCAGTTTGCCATGAAAATCTAATGAATCCGAAACACCAACCAAATACAGGGTCAACATTATGATTCAACCAATAGCTAGTGTTTGGATCACTGGGGTAACCCGATCCCAATTTTTGGCCCTGTAATATAGGTAAATGAGTATTGTAATGACGAATGTTTAAATCTCTAGTAACTTTGGCCACTACTGATGCGGTTGAAACAATGGGGTATACACTATCAGCTTTTTTGGACACGGTAATATCGATTGTTGGGAAAAGTTTCTTCAATTTAGCTTGATAGGACACTGGTGGCCCAACTGTATCAACATAAATCTCAGTTACATTGATACCCTGGTTTATAACTTGCTTGATTAAATTGATTGTCGCATCATGGGCTTGCTCATTCAAGTTGTATGCACCAATTCCATGTACTGAACGTAACATTCCCAGTGATATATCTTTTGCTGTCATTGTAGTTGTCGCCCATCCGATATGTTTATTCAACTCATGTTGGTCAGCATCTTCAATCATTTGAAACAATTGTTGTCGTTTATCATCGGTCAATTGCTTTGAATCAGCAAATCCATAGGTTTTTTGTAACTTGCTCAGAAAATCCTTTAATGAATATGCAAGCCCATACACCATAGGACCTAGTACTGGCCCTCTTCCAGCTTCGTCAATGCCAATGACAACTGGCTTTGTCGGTGCTTGTGAAATTTCATATGGAATTTCTGAAATGTATGTTGAAGTTTTAAACTCTTCAAAATAGTGTATACTGGTTATAGAAGGAGGTATCCAGTTGCCTGTATCTAGTTTCACTTTTTTGGTATCAGGAGAAATGATGCCCTCAGTACCACTCTCTATAAATACTTGAGCATCCGGTTGTTGCTCTTGTTGCTCCTTCTCTAGCGCCTGCTCTGACTCAACATCCCTTATATTTCTTTTGAGAGCCCTAGTAACAGTATCTGTACCCAATGTGGGCTCTACAGCTGCTAGTGACATTCCGATGGTGTTGTATAGTTTGGTGAACAGTTTTGGTGTCAATGGATCAATTGTTATGACTTTTTGAGACCAGAAGTACAAAATCGTCAAACGCGTCTGCGAGTAAGTACAAAACAGTAGAGCCCTCTTTCTCGAATCTATATACTATGCCAATTACAGAATGTGACTCGCTCCTTACGCTAACAATACACTCTCTACTATTCCTTCCTTAATGCCATTTGAGCAAATTTTCGATCCAAAGAATTAGACAACCCATTCATCTCCTCCTCAGTTCTGCCATATAATTCAAACCACCACTTCAAATCAGCCGAATTGAAGAAAATAACCCCATCAAAGTCGGAACCAGAATCACTTTCATCTCCTTCAACAATGCCATTGTTGTTGTTATCGTTATATGCTTTATTACGAAATTCATTTGGTCGTGAATTGAAATAATCCCAAATTGAAACCGTCAGATCATAACATTTGTGAACTTGTAGCAACTCTCGTTCAGAATCACAAAGAAAAGATCCGTATTGACATGAATAGTAATGATACAATAATCGTTTGAGAAATCTTGTATTGAATTCAAATTTTGTTGGGTGTTGACGGACAATTTGGTAGATACAATCTAAAAATTGATGGAAAACTGGTGATCGCTCGTTACTGCCACTGTAGATGCTTGAGGTAGTTGAATAAAACGGTTTATCGGTGTTGCTGTCTGGTGAATTGGGGCGGTTGTAGTTGGTGTTACCATCAGGGTAATTAGATAACCCATTTTGAGCACTGTTTTTAATATCGCGAGCTGCTCGAGCTGCTTTTTGCAAAAACGAAGTGACACTAGCAGCAGCAGCAGTAGCAGTAACTCCAGCAGCGCTTCCTGCTGCACCTGATGTTGCCTCACTTGCTAATTTGTTCTCCAATTGCAAACTGTCGATTGATAACTCCGACGACACTTCATCACCACTCTTGTTACCTTCACGTAGTTGACTTACTTGTTTGTGTGGCTTCTTGGATTCTTTTTTCATGACAGCACCAATGCAACCACCATGATCAGCTCTGGTATTGAATTTGAACCCAAAGCTGACCCATTCTTTTTCAATCAATACCATAAACCCTTTCATTGTTCTATAATATGGGTCTAGACACAATTGAGCCAATGCTGATACTTGTGATGTTCTATCCCAACCATCGGAACAATGTATAATCACATTGGTGTTATTTAAATGAATCGATTTGGTTATTCGATCAACAGACTGTAATATAATTGAAAGTCGATTTAACCATTGTGTTTTGGTTAATGAATGCTGTAGAGCCGCTGCTGCAACAACAGAACTTTGCGCTTGACCTGGAACTGATGGTTGTTGAAACCTATCAAGATCGTTCAATATTGTTGTTAATTTAGTTAGTGAATCTCTCACCACATGGATATTATCAATGTTGCAAAAAATCTTGTCCACTTGTCGCGGACTTCTTGAATGATGTGAGTTGTTGTTGTCGTCACCATTTGAATCATCATTTCCGGTTGGTTTCTTGTTGCGGTAGTTGTCTACATTTTCAGTCCCCGCTCCCAACGCATGTTGGGCCATTGCATTCGTCACCGGTCTCAAATCAACTAGTAAATTTCTCTGTGTTTGTTGCGATTGGTACTCAAAAGCCTCATCCACTTCAGCCAGTTTCAACCTGAATCCGCGTTCGACATCTTGGCAATGGAAAATCTCACCAATCAATTTCTCATCTTGAATTGACCGATTTTGTAAATTAAGTCCGACTAGAGGCTGAGCACATCTAGCTATGACATTTCCGTTGATATTAGATTTATGCTTGTATACTACTGCTGGTATCCTTTGTTTGGACCTGAATTTAGCAGCATGTTTCAACACATTATCGGATATTGTGTTGGGAACGATAAATTTGCAAGGATACGAGGGACAAAACTTGTAGTCTGCATTCACTTCAGTCATTCTCCAAAATTGCTTATCGCTTTCATTGGGAATCAACCCCAAACGGGTATATTCGGCCACTGGATCATAAATATCCCATCCTCTTGTATCCAACTTCTTTTCTAAATTATTGGGGACATACGCGTATGCATATAATGATTTGATGTCGTTGTCAACTTTGGCAACCGTAGCCAACGAGCTCAACTTTGTAAACACCTCAGTACATATTAAATCATTTTTGAAATCAAATGAAAAATACGTGAAATCCTTACATTGCAATCTTATATTTGAGGCACTATAATTGTCAAAACCTTCAATTTGAGGTGGAGATAGTTGAGGCTGAGGTGAGGGGGAGTTGGTGGACGTTGTTCTGGTTGAGGAGCTAGAAGTTGCTGCATTGTTGTTTAGCCAGGTCGACCCTCGACTTTTCGCCATCCTCTCAATTATAGGGTAGCAAATCCATATTTCCTTTGGTGGACTCGACGTAGTTGATGCTGACGCTGATGTCGTTGTGGCTTGTTTTGGGTTTGCCGTGAATGTATATACAAGATGATGTGACGACAAGATCAAGGTTCCTAAAATGTATGACCCTCGTCTACTTAGCACAACACCGTGCACAGTAAAGACGTTTTCCATTGTTGGTTATAATGTTGTAGTTATCTTGGTTCGTCTATTCTTCTATACGACGAACAAAATGTGCTATATCTCGACAAGATCTTTTGATAAGAATGGATTCGACGCACTGAGCAAAAAAAAAAAACATCACAGTTTTGTCACAAGAGGTGCAAAAAGATGCGAAAAACAAGGGACACAACTTACACGCAACCCATTCATACGAGACAGCTTAGTGGTTCTCTATAAATCTTCAAACTTTTTAATACCATGTTCACGTGTCTGCATATTCCTCAATTGTTTGGCAGTCAACCTGCCGTCTTTCTTTTTTTGTTTCTTCAGTTGAGGTTCCTCTGGTGGTGCGTCATTTTCATCATTACCCAGTTTGGTGAGTTTATTGATGTCAATGCGTTTGCTCTTTGGTTTAGTGATAGTTTCTGTGAAATCCCTTCTCTTGCGTTTGTAGGCAGGAGGTACATCCTCAACTTGAGTATTGTCTTCATCCTCACTCTGAGACTTCATTTCCTCTACTTCGTCATCATCACTATTTTCTTCCTCTTGAGCATCATCTTCGCTTCCCAAATCCAGATCAGAGGTCTCCTCACTTGCAATATCACTAGCAGATGCACCAGGATCATCATCACTATCGTGATCCCCACTTTCGTCTTCGTTACCCTCGTCTTCAACATCATCAACCTCCTTATTGGACCATATTTTCAATCTTTCCATTCCAGCACTAATCAATCTATACTCATAATCAATATCCAAGATCCCAACTTCGTCAAGATCGGATTTCCATGAGGCAGAGTGTACACGCGTCTCAACAATCTTGCCACGTTTATAATTGATTCGATGAAGCAAACCATCACTATCTCCACACCAGACTGATTGCGCCATCTCTTCGGAATCGTTATTCATCGTAGGTATAATTGCATCAATTGAAGCTTGCTTGTTGATTTTGATTCGCGATAATTGATCCATAAGCTTGTTTTTGGAATTTTTCCAAATTGTAACTAAACCTTCTCCGTGGCCAACCAATACAGTGTCTCCCTTTCCCTCACTTAACTCATCAGTTGTGTATGACATGGCCAACAATTCGTCTTCTTGGTCATCGGATTGAGTAATTATTCCCTTTCTAATATCAATGTGTGACAAGGTGGTTGATCCAAGGGTGAGGTAGTGATACGGTGATTGTGGCATTGTCAAGATTTGATTGATAGCATCATCATGTACTTGGTTCACTTTAAACTTTAGCTTGTTTGAGGATAAATTGGAGGAGTCATAAACTAATACATGTCCATCTTCAGTACCAGAAAGTAAAAAAGGATGTGTTGTTGAATGACACAATTTAGTTAGCTTATCCTTTGGGTCAGTATAATCAGAAGTAACATCAACCTTGCCAACTACTTTTCCCAGTTCAGTGGCTGCCTTTTTAATGATATTGTCCGTACCACATGAATACACAAATTCCCCCGATGAGTTGCTTCTAGGGTCGAAAATGGCATGTCTGCAAGATCCCTTGTGTCTTTTCGTTTGCCAATTATTCTTGATATAAGAACCAGTATTGTGGATGTCTTTATAGCCAATGTATTTCCACCAATGGGTCTTCAGCTGAGAAACAGAAGTTGTGATATGGGGGATCGTGCCCGCCGCATAAGCACGTTTATCAATTTCAATCACTTCTTGTCTTCGTTTCTCCAGGTATTCCTCTAGCTCGGCCACATCGTACGTGTTGCAATACAAGTATCCTGTTCCCAATCCCGATATGATTATAGGTCTCGTAGGGTGAGCAGCCATTGTGAACAATGGGTCCTGGTAGTAAATTTCAACAATTGGAGCCACTGACGACTCCATCAACGGAGCCGCACTAGCTGCATTTGATTTTTTTTTACCCATACAGTGCAAGTGTTTCTTTGAAGATGGGGCATTCGAAATGAGGTTGAACATTTATTTTTTCCTCAAAATGAATCCATGCGATGAGGGTTCTCCGAATGGATCATATTGCATACAGTCCCAAGTTACGAATTCAATACTGCCGTAAACTCATTTCGTTTCGTTTCAATGGTATTCTTCAACTCATCAATTCTCAAGTAATACACCTCATTCGCCAAACTCTCAGTATTGTCAACTTTATACTTGTCCAATAACTTACGATACAACTCCATCAATTGGTGTAGCGTATTGATTTTGATGGTTTTGTGCTCTAGTTGTGTTGAGACATGTGTTTTCCACTGATGGAGTACACTTTCAAGCACGTTATGATTGATTGATTCCAAAGCCTGCAACGTCGGGATCTTGTTGGTGTGTAGGAGTTGTGAAAGGAGGAGAATATCACGTAAGCTGTATGAATCGGGATCGGTTATCTGTGAATGACTCATAGTCAATGTAGGGAGAGTATTAGTTGAATTTGAGGAGAAACGGGTGGAGGGTATGTATTGGATCGAGATTGTCTCAGCTGGGAGGTTTGTTTTGGGTCGCGTTTCGATTCCAAAAAAGTTTGTTAACACATCATTGTATGATTATACGTTTGAAAGGCGGAGCTGTTACATAGTATACACGCGACATGATCCATTACCCAGTGGCGATGATTCACTTGCACATCTTAAAAGCTTTCGGCTCTCTCAATGGGCCTCTACTTTTGCAAGATTACAATGGTAACTTACATAAGTAAGTAACTTGTACCAAATTACACGACTCATCAATCCAAAAATCATCACCAGACGACAAAGACAAGATGAAAAAAAAATTCACTCAACTTTCTTCCTCTTCTTCTTTTTCTTTTTCTTCTTCTTTTTGATTCTTTGATACGAATGCATTCTATTCACTGCACCATTTACTATTTGAAATGAATGAGTGGAGGGGAAAAGAATTGCTAGATCAAAGTTCTTTTACTTCGTCGAAATGTATACCTCATACTGAATTATGCTTTTGAGAAAGGAATCTCTCTCATTCAAGTGTATATATTTGGATCTTAATATTTCGACACATTCTAACACAGTAGATGGAGAGTTTTTTCTCGCAGTAGGAAGAGAAAGATTGTCTGGGTTGTAAATTTTTCTCGTAATAGGAAGAGATCGAGTGTGGCGTCTTTGAAAGAGGACATGTCTTGTACAATACTACGTTCTTTTCTCATCATCGCATTCATCGCATTTATCGCACGACCGACACAATTAAGTGCGATGAAAAATCCAATAGTGAAATACACCGTCTGGCAAAGAAAATCTCGTAACCATAAATCGCATGCATTATGCTGCCCAAATTAAGCCAACTCTTAGTTATCTCGGCGCCAATTCTAGAACATCGACACGCAAGCCACTACGTTTTGTGTGCTGTTTCCAAATTCGAACTCGAACCCAAAGTTTAACTCTAGATACAGTAACAATAAAGAGAAGGCTTTGTTTTATTGCCCATCTATCTTTGATGTTCATTGTTGCCATTTAATTTTTAGGTGGAGGATGTGAAGCAATAACAATACTCGCCCAAAACTAAACTAGACAATAGAGAAAATCTTTAAAACAATAGGGAGAGGGTGGAAGGAAAACTGTACCCACGCTTAAATCCGCCTCTCATTTGCTCATCATCAATCTTCATCTTGGCCCATTTCACAAGAGGAGCACATTTGGATTAAAAGTTGAAATGGTTAAGTATCGACGATCTTCTACGTCACATGTTTCAGCATCAGGTGTAAAAAAAAAAGGAGGTGTACAGGATATTGTTTTTTCCGCAATTGAGTGGACCCAATTGCTAAGGTTAGTTACGCAAAAGGATATATTGAGGTGTGTACAAAGATGGTTACAGGTTCTAGAACTGATGAACTTGTCTCAGAAATGTGTGAAAACCCAATCACAAACGGCACGAAATAATCTACGGTTAGATACATGAGGCGTTAGAAAGTGGTGCGTTTGTTTCTTCTCTATTGTTCCACCGATTGGCGCCAATCTCCTATTCAGCAGATTGTAAAATCAAAAAATACAAAAGAAGTTTTGGTCTATTGAAATCGCCTCAAAATGTATATGGGTTATAGAAACAAGGACCATTGAACTCCGAGTTCGTCAACTGTAGTTGTACTTTGTCTTTCCGATAAGACAACATTCCACTTTTGAAAATCTACTTGGCGGATACTACAAATCTTTGTTCTTTTTCTCTGATACTTTTTATCGTTAAAAGACGTCAGGATATTTTTCTATAATCTATATTCATATAAGTAAAGTCATTAAAAGAGCGTAACAAAATTTAAGGTTGGCATGAAAAGTAATAATAGTAGTAGTAGTAGTAGTAATCATCGTTAAAGAAAGGAGCGTTCATGGTTCGTTAAAAGCAGCACCAACAACATGGTCTAATCATTGTCAAACCGTAAAACATCGTATATGTAGTCAAACAAAGTAAAGCCCACATGTATCGTTGCTCATTGCTCATTGGCTTTCATTATTCAACATTGAATAATCAAAATCCCGATTCAAACGTTCTTCAATCCGTAAAATCAAAGTATCAATCTGACATCGGGAACTATCTTGCTGCAATTGCAAATTATGTAAATCATATTGTGAACACCATCCGGAAGCACCCATCTTTTCTTTAGTCTTTTGGAATACATCATCAATTGATTGTTTTTGACTTGCAAGGAAATTGGAGTATTGGAGCAAATCTTCAATAGTGGTCATTTCTTCAATGGAGTTGACTTGTGTGGATGGATCATGCTGATGCTGCTGCTGTTGTTGTTGTTGTTGTTGTTGTTGTTGTTGATGATTTGTTGATGTGGTGGTGCAAGATTGTCCCACTGAAGACGCATATTTGCTCATTGATACAGCCGATGATGTTCTTGTCGACTTGGCAGTAGTTGCTGGCGTAGATGCAATACTAGATGACACATGTCCCTGACCTTGTGTGGTTTGACATTGATTTTGATTCTGATTGTGAGTCTGATTTTGAGCTGCTGCTAAACAATCAAAATAATTTTGTTCAATATTGTTCAAAGTTGCCTTTGTAGATTGTAAATTTTCACTAAAAGTGATTATTGGTGAGGTCAACATTGGTGGTGGTGTAATTGGTGTGAAATTTGTTGCGTTAGCTGTGCCTTGACTATAAGCACGAGAACGTTTGGCACGCAACATTGATGTCAATGAAGATGTAGTTGATGTTGACGATGATGAGTTATTGTGTTGATGTTTTGTGTGTCTTTGTTGTGGTTGTTGAAACTGGCTCAATTGTCCAGTAAGACTATTTGTTGCCACTGCTGGAATGGAGTTGGACACTGATTTGGTACTGACCGGCGGTGTTATTGTTCTGGTGGTGTTTGAAGTTGTTGCAGTTATTGGTATATTTTTATCATTTGTTTGCAACGGGCTCAATATGGGTCTTGCTGGGAACGGGTTTGCTGTGTTTGAGCTTAAAGTAGAAAACATAGAGGGTTTAACACTTGATGGAGTTGATGCAGAAGAGACAGAAATAGTGGGATCGTAACTATTGTTGCTGCTGCTGCTGTTGTTGTTGTTGTTGCTGCTTGAGTTACTTCCCAATGACAATTTTCGTATCCCATTCTTTAAGTTTTTCAATCGTTTCAAAGGACTGGTTTTCTCAGTTGGCGTCGATGAAGATGACATAGTATGAGGTGCTTTGTTGTTAGAGTTGAATGTGGACAATTGCGTGCTGGATCCAGTAAAGCCCCCCAAAGATGATATAGCAGCTGAATCACTTAAATTGGAGTTTGATGGATGATGAAACAGTTTCAGTAAGGTGGGGAAATATTGCATTGTTTGCGGGGGCTGACTAAGTGGCAGCAGTTGTTGATGCTGTTGCTGATGCTGTTCCAGCTGTTGCTGGTCTATTAGGAAAGTAGGTGAGTCCAATGCATAATTGGAGTAGGAGCTTTTACAGTTTCGGTAAATGTTACTAAACTCGGTGGAATAGATGCTGTAATTTGTGCTAGCATCATCATCATCATTTTCACCGTCGTCGTCATTATCACCGTAATTGCCATTTTCATCAAAATAATCATTGTTTTTACTATTGTTGTTGTCATGAGAGATTTGCAATGATGATGTTGAGTGTAAATCTTCATTACCAGTAGTGGATATAGTATGTTGTGTAGTACTCAAGGGAGATTTCAAATCTTCAACTGCATCAGGCAATGGTGGTAAAAGTACTTCCGTACTGTCTGAATGATTAGACAGTGCCTGGTGCTGCTGCAGTTGTTGCAGTTGTTGTTGCAGCAGTTGCTGTTGGTTGAGTTTTTGTAGTTGTGCTGGTGAAGGTGGTGGCAAGATTCCAGCATTAATTACAGGAGTGTTTACCACTGGTGTTCCTGGTGTTGTTGAAGTATTTATTGACAATGTAGGCTGTGGTGATTGTAAAATGGAGGTGTTGGCTTTTGCTGGTATAGTCTGGGAAGATGATGTTCGATGAGATATGCTGGATAGACTTGCGGTGCTAGAATGTCTTGAAAGAGCACTATATCTTGGTTGGTGCTGCTGTTGTGATGTGTATTGTATACCAGTTCCTAGTGGCGAGTGATGATGTATACTGTTACTGTCGTGTAAATAGTGGTCAAGCTCATCATCCGATGGTAATAGCAGCTGGGCAAGTGGATGCTGTTGCTGTTGCTGTTGCTGTTGCTGTTGCTGTTGTTGCTGCGAGTCTGTAATGGATGTACTTTGACTATTACTGGTACTAGTATGTCGTCTTTGGTCTTCTGTCTCCTCTAATACAATGCCTAGTCCTCCAAAGTCACTACTACTCATCGTTTGTGTGTTGTAGGATAGACTAATGGTGGTAGAAATAGTAGTATGTAGTAGTAGTAGTAGTACACAATGTAAAATTCTTAATGGTGGTGGGTTATAGGTAACTTGTCTAAATATTTATATATACATATATGTTTAGCTCTCCTTTGTCTTACAATGGAAAATGTTTGTGAACTGAAAAATAAAATAATAAAAATAATAAATTAAAATTAAAATCAAAAATTAATTCTCACGTCTGATGAGATGCAAAAAGAAAAAAATAGAATCAACACAAAATACAAAAAAGGCTATATGATATACCTAAAACCACTAGAGATATGACGAGATTTCAACTTATACACCACTTATCAAAATTAACCCATAATTCTTTCTTAAGTAACAACAACCTCACTACAGTACCATACCATACCATACCGTACCAAATCATACCATGCCATGCACTACTTTTTTAATAGATATGGGTCGACCTTTACCACTATATTTTCTCTCCTCATGTTTATATTTTTCTACATTAATACTTTCTTTTAGTTTACAAATGCTTCTCCTTTTTCTATTTTGTCTTCCACTGGAGGGGGTGGTATACAAACCATTAGACCTTATTTTGCAAAGAAAACTCTATTTCTAAACCCAATTAGGTGTGGGTGTACATCAATATTACAAATGGTTAAAGTATAAACGGGCAACCATCTGGTTAAAAGAACTACGTTCTTCGTCTATCTTTCAGCAGAGCAGTGACGACGATCGGTTGATGTCCTACTAGTGCCGTTTAGAAAAATGGAAACTGTGTATGGGTTACTGTTTAGGGTTGTGTAACAAATATAAAACATACATAATGCATATACAAAGGTAGTGTATTCGTGCACAAAGTACAAAAACTAAATAAAAATAGCATCGCATCCTGTATATAATAATGGACCAATTATTTCAAAACTGACTTTGTGTCTTTGGTTAACAAAGAGGTAACAACCTATTATAATACAATGGACTTGTATTTAGGAGCACAGAAGTGTGGGCTGTAGCGTACATTATTGTACGTAAATATACAAAGATCTGAGTAGAGAGATTGAGAGAGGCAGAGGGGGCTTTCAACCAGATCTTGCAAACAACAACAAACTAGTAGTTACACACGCCAAAACCCACTGATTTTATTCATGTGCAAAAAAAAAGCTGTCAATTCTTTTCATACACACGTCAAAACGTTTACCGCTTTAATGTGAAAATGACAAAAGAACATTTTATGAAAATATCGTATACTCCTCTTATGTTAGAAAAGTAACTTGGTAACAATAAAGTGCAACCAAAGGGAGGGGGGGAGATATCCAAAACACTATAACGTTGTGTAATATCTTTCAGTATACCGTGATTATATTATTGGCAGCGAGAAGAACAATAGTACTTTACTAAAACGTTATGAGAGGACAAAGGTGAAATTGGTACCACAAAGAGTTAATATCGCCCAACTAAAACTGTCTTGTTGCCAGTTTGTAACTTGCTAATGAAAAGGAGACAACTGGATATTACACATACTTATATATACGGTTATGGTTTTTTTGAAACACTAAAGCCCTCTTTGTGTGAAACTTAGCAAAATTAATCAATCAAAAGCCGGAGATTTTGAAACAATAGGAATCAAAGCCAAAGGAGCCAATTACTATTCAATACAATAATAACGGGGATCTCAACAACAAGGAAACTCTCAAAAGCTAAAACTAAAACAACATCGGTGATTTTTTCTTGTAGTTCTAGAACCAAATGGCTTTCAACTTCACATTTTTTTAATTGATGGCAAAATTGTTTCTCTCCCAACCTGTTTCATAGTTTGTAACTTCCACCCACCCCATTTTTACACTCACACACTCACTAAAAACATGTAAGCCGTTACTAAAACTTTGAAGAACTCCTCCCCCCTTTTTTTTTTTCTAGACTTTAAGTTGGCTTATGAGCTCCTTTACACAAATGAACGACAATTAGGTTGAATTGCAGTTGCAAAGAAGGTTTTCAATTATTCTTTTTTTCTTTTTTTTTTTGATGGTATTACACTACTAATGAGACGTAAGTACTTGGGGTTATGAGTATTCTTTTTCTATTTCATTTACATGTCAATTACCCCAGAGAACTGTTGTTGAGGATGACGTGAGACATATTCCGCCCCAACTTAAAGGCGTAAAAAACGACATACAGTACTGAAGTAGACGGTGAGTTGAGTTAATTGACGAATTGTTTTGTTTTCAATTAGCCAAATCTCCTGAAGACAACTAGTTATAGTAAACTTTCTCCATTCCTCTGCATATGGGGTTCTTATATCCAAATTGAATGTCTAGTTTGCAAAGTTTATTTGCGCTAAAATTGGACTAAAACGCAAAGCATACATTTTCCATGTTTCAATCGACACAATCTCTTTCAAGAAAATGAATCAAAGGAGGCTGTTTTCAAAGCCTAGCCTCTATTTCCAATTGTTAAAAATGGGCTATTTGCCACTTGAGTACGACTGAAAGTTGCGAGAGGGGATGGGGGCTTTTTACCATACGGCATTTTCAACCACAAAATAAACTCAAATCCAACTAACAAACATTTGCCTTTCTTCACCTTCCATGCAATTTACCCTTCTCCCCTTTGAACTTCCTGTTCAACAAAGAAGTGAGACATTTCAAACTCTAAAGTCATAATAAATTGCTTGTTCTGTAGCAAAAAGCTTGTTTTTATGAGGTTTGTCATCTATTTTATTATCTTGTCTTGTCTAGTCTTGTCGCGTAATTCTAGAATCGTCGTCTAAATTATCAAGACACAAAAATTGTGCCCCTCCCCCTCGCCCCCTCTCTAGTAAAAAAAGAGAGGGGGTGAAACAATAGGATAAACTATGACAATGCCTCGGACAATTTGAAACCCACGGGAGGATTCCCACGACAATAAGCATAGGAACTGCTGCAGTAATTCCTTTGTCGTCTCTGTAAAAAAACTGTTTGAATTCAACGGAAATAACAATCAAAGATGCATGCCTTTGAAGCTTCGTCTAAGCACTTGGTCCAGGGTTTCACTGCACTTGTTGCGTTTTTGAAACTAGCGTCGAAAAAGAAAGTGGCTTTTGGATTCCGTTTCCCTCTACAGCTTGTCGCAAACTCCATGGTGGGATTATTTGTTCTTACATCTAACGTTGGCTCAGAGACGGTCAACAAGTACCACAAAGCAATCCCGTGTTAGTCTAAATCAAAAAAGAAAAAACATTTCTTTGCATCGTTTGACACGTACCATACCAGATTCCAACTTTGTCTCGGTTGGATGTTACAACTGCACTCCTATTTTTCCTGCACTCTCCTGCTGCTTTTACATCAAGATTCTTCTTACCATATGCCAGATCCAACAGGGATCCAGATTAGATCACCAAGACACGCGTCTAGCTGCAGCTAGAAGGGAAGACATGGCACGATATTTAGTGAACAAAAAAAACTTACGACCCCATCAAAACAGTGGGACATAAAGGGCTCGAAAGCGATCGGAAACTATGCCCGAAATGGTTGTTCCAATTAACACAAATAATCATCAAACAATAACAACAATAACTACAACACACACGACTCTTTTTCTATTCAATGCGGAAGCCGCTCGTGTGAATAGTTAGCGCTTCTTATTGTATATGCCAAGAACAACAACAACAACAGAAATCAAAGGCTATGAAAAAAACGTAAAAAGTAAAAAGAAAAAAGAAAATAAAATAAAATAAAATAAAAAAAATAAAAATTTTTCTCTTTTTGAATTTAGTGCAATCAAGGTTTGTGTCTATAACGGTTGAAAACAAAAAGGTGCTTATTATACACACAAACAATGTATTAAATGTAGTCATTTTTACTACTCGTGCAAGTGGCAAATACAATTCTAGAACTACATCAAGATCAAGAACCAATACACAAAAAAATCATCAAAAAAAAAAATATTGGCCCACTTTTTCCGTATCTCATCATTAGCACAATTCAAACAATAGTAGTTTGTGACTCCGTCAATGCAGTTACATATGTAACATACATTACATAAGTAATGTGCAATGTACGTCATTGCTGATATCACCCAATATCCATCACCTGCATTGCATCCGCACCAACACTACAAAATCTTTTTTGTGTCTCTTATGGTTACTACTTCCACTGGTGTGATCTGCAATGCATCTGCAATGCATCTGCAACGCAATAGGGATATTCCCCCATATGCATCTCTGGAAAAGCAATGAGCCGATAACAACCAACCATCTAAAAAGAATATAAACCCTTTTCAAACAAAAGCATGGTATCACTCAACTTTATCCAATCTGGGCTGAAATGTTCCCAAAATGATGTGGCTCTCAATTCATTGCGCAGCTTAAATTTTGCATTGGCAACGACTGCTGAGAAAAAAGTAACAGCAACACCTTCCTTCTTCTTCCAACATTCGAAGAATCACCCAACAAGTTTCTATTTCATGTACGGAATTGTGAAAATCCTAATTTGGGGTATCCCATCAGTATTGTCTAGCCCTAATGCAACGAGCTTTCAAATCACACCACTCCCAAGAACGTAACACATTTTATATGCTGAGTCTTTTCCTTGGAGTTGCCAGTTGCATGCCAAAATGCAAACGTAAATGGCCTAATATTCAAAAACGTCAGTGGGTGGTTTTAAATAATCTTATGACTTTGTGGCTGCTAAAGGCTCTTTTCTCCTCTAGCAACTTCCTCCCCCCTTTCAGCCCATGATCCAGTCACAGGACTACGTTTTCAGAACGATTGTCCAATGTGGACAAAGCACCAGGAATTATCATGCTTCTTGTGTGTGATGAGATACGAAAATTTTATTGCATCCTATTCTGACACCCCCATGTGTAATGAGCACTCTTTGAAATTGACACCAGTTCAATGCGTATTCACTTCTACTCGCCTATTGGTTGGGACTGACTCTAGTTCTTGCTCTAGCTCTTACTCAAACAATCGCCGCTCACTCCTTGACAGCGTTCCCAATCACCACATTTGTCAATCTGTTGACACGATTCATTGATTTATTGAACATGTCTTGATGGTACCGTTGCTTTTCACCGAATCCCCTCATTTAAGGGCTTTTTTCGTTGGCACGCTTCTGGGCACACTCTTTGGAGCCTTTCTCTCGATATATTGAAAATTTCTCCTCGTACCTTCATTGAATGCTTCTTTTATAATCATTCCTCGATTGCGAGCTTTCTTTAGCACCTTTCTTCAATCAACATCTTCCTTGATGTCACTTCTCAATTGGTGCCAATCAGGTGCCACTTCATCAGGTCCCACTTCCTTGCGGCTCGTCACCTCTGCACCACACCCTGATTGGCACCATGTTTCAACTTCCTTTTACTCTGGGTGCCATATTAACGACCCTTTACTGAGTGTCGAATTTGATGACTACCCGGTTTGTAGACATCTTCCTTGGTACTATTTCATAATCGGCATCATTCTTGTATACCTCTCACCAGTGCCTTCCTCATTTTCATTTCTCAACTGGTACCATATCCTCTTTGACACTATCGAGTTGAACCATTCCTCTCTTTGGTACCATTATTCGTTGGCACCTTTCTCAGTACCATTATCTATTGATACCATCTTCGGAACCTTTAACAGTTGGCACCTTCCTCGGTATCGCTATCTGTTGGCACTCTCTTTGGCGTCGTTTCTTGATTGGCTCCCTCCTCGATACCGTTTACAATTGGCACCTTCTTCGGCACCATTCCTTTGTTGGCGCCTTCTAGGACACCTCCAATCTATCGGCACGTTCCTCGGTACCCTTTTTTTTATTGGTACCTTTCTTGGTTACCGCTCATTTTTAACATGCCTTATAGCTGCACCATTTTTGCCATCTGTGGCATTCTGGGAACAGTTATGGACTCTTTCCTTGACACGTTGATTGTCAGTCTTCGCTTGACTTGGAGACCAGTTATGATGATTTGGAACTCATTTAGGTATCCTTGCTGGTAACTTGAAAACCTTAAAACTTTTACACCACCCTTTTGCAACGTTGCCATTGTAAGCAGCTTTAATTTCACTTCTTTGATAGAACCTTGTTTAGGGTTGGGGGATCCATCAGGATCTTTATATCACTTCTGGTACTTTTCCATTGCACTTTCTATTCAATTCTCTCCTAGGGCTGTGGACCCTTGATTATTCTTCAAATAAATCTTTATGTAGTTGCATTTCCGGGAATTTTAAATTATTACAAAATCAAGGTCTGCAATTTTCGATCCCTCAAATACTGCTGACAATGTTTGTTAGGCGAAAAGATTTAGCGTAGCATGGAAAAAGATTAAACAAATTGATGATTGAAGTTGGAAATCCATAGCAGACCGAATTACAAAGTTGTAGAAAAAGGGGCACTTCATTAATAGTGATGATTGTTTGTTATGTAGTGGTATAAGCGGCAAACGGTTGAAAATAGGAAACTACAACTGAATTAAAGTTACAAAATCTGAAAAATTCTATAGCTCTCTTCTGATATGCTTCAACATACACTACATAGTCTTTTCTTTTATCCCTCTTTCAAGACGTGCATGAAAGATCAATAGATTCATGCAACTGCCACAATATTTAAAAACCGCCGCTACGACGTTCCTAATTTACAGAAAAAATTGCAGTTGCAAATTAATTAAACGGTTCCTCTTATAATTTTGGCAAAGTTCCATAGATCATTCTACAATATGCTATGATGGGCTATGTATTCTTCTTATAAACAAGACCTTTGAACAAATCAAAGGAATTACCATCTGGTTGTAAATGTAAAACATCATGGCTATTCACATCTTGAGCAATTAACAACCCATAGTTGGGAGTGATGCCTTTAATTATACATGTTCTTGACTCACCTTTCAGGTGTCCAGAAACAACAACTTTTTGATTAGAATGTAACCACCTTTGATAATAAAACGGCAAGAATGATGATAATCCTGTTTGCTTAAAGATGGAGTAGAACTGATTGACTGTGAAAACAATATGCGCTAATAGCAATTCCAATTGATAAGCCGGCAACGCAGGTAGATTCTTTCCCTTTCTAAGCTCATTAAGTTTCGTCAAGACCACATTCAAAGACATTATGGGTGCCTCATTCGATACATTTATACCACCACCCCACAACAAGTAGAGCTGGCCATCGATGCATTGTGAGCCAAGTAAAGATCCAGCGACTTTCGAGTACTTTTCCTCTTCACAACCTGGGTTCTCTTCATGGTCAAAGTCTAAAAACTCCGGTTTCAACATGTAAATATCATTGGGCCATTTAATACGCAATGGCATATCTTCATACCCAACACCTGCTCCATCAGGTCCACTACCGTAACGTAATATAGCTTCGATTAAAGCCAAACCACAAACGTATTGCAAGGTTATGACAAATGACGGTTCAACCTCGTTCTGAGGGATTTTGAACAAAATGGTTGCAGGTAGTACACCCTGTGGATTAAGCCAAACGTTGTTTCCTCTGCCCCTACCAGCAATTTGAGTTGTAGCGGTCAATGTTAGGCCGTGTGGGAGATGTTTTAACCAAAGCGGATTTTGCTCAAGTATTGTATGGGTAGAGGTAATGACCTCTGCATAGCCAAGTACAGAGCCAAGCTCGGGGACAGTGTTCTCCGATAATTGACAAAGCCTTGCAAAATACTTTTCAATGTCAAAGTGAGGTGTCGACTTTGTTGTCGGTACATCGCCCGAGGTAACAAATTTAACAACTCTTGATGATGTTGAGTGCTCCTCTCGACAATGCAAAGTATCTTTTTGAAAACAGAACGTGCTATTACGATCCTCAAATATGCCATCCTTGATCAGCAAATGATTATGGAGATCGGTCCAGATTTTTGAAACATGTCCAAGAAAGGGCGATGTGATGTACAAAGGGGTAATCTCTGGTGTTGTATTCTCGATATCTTCACAAACACGAAGCCCAAGTTTCCTCAACAATTCTCGCAAAAACAATTTCCTATCCCTATCATGCTTCTTCAATGTTGTGACCACATTCTTCATCTTTTTCTCAACATTTTGCAAATTGTTTGGAGTACACTCTGGATGAGATCCACTCAAGATCACATCTCCTTTTCCAACTTTTCGATATACAATTGCCGCTTTCATCTTGTCCCCCACCTCTGTCTCAACATCATATCTTGCTAACACTTCAACATCTCCGAATTTTGATGAGTCAAGGAAAGCACCACCTCCGTTGTAATAATTGAAACAACTTTTGGGTGCATTAGGTAGACAACTATTATTGACCGCCAACTTCGCGGTTTTTGCCAGGTTGTATTTGAATTTGATGAGTGCTGGACCTTTACAAGTTCCTGGATAAAAACCCAACTCTCGAGTTCCCGTAACCTCTAATGGCCCACCGACATCAAACTCACATCTTGATGAAGCGTAATAACCCCCTGCACCAAAGCCCATGAATTTACCTCCTTTCGTTACATAGCTTCTGATCTTTCTATTACCATAACCATTCAAGACTTGACAATAAGACAATTCTGTACCGCCAGGGATCACCAACAACGAAGTCTTTCTCATCCAGGGTTCATCTAGCAAAACAGTTTCATTGACGGGTAATACTGCATAGTATTTACTTAGATGAAGTCGCAATGAGTCAATACAATGCTTGACACTCTCGCTTGTAGTTCCTGGACCAGAATACACCAATACGTTCATGCTATGATGAATAGTGTATAAAGCGTTTTCCCGTGCGAAAATGTTCAACCCTGTATGGACCTATTTATAGTGTTGCATATTACATTTGTATTTGTGTGGACATTGATATGACTCCGAGTCATCACATTGAGTATGTTGGGATAATCCAATAAAGGTAATTCTTTTTCCAACAAATTGCTTTCCCCAACAATAGAGCAACAATTTCTGCAAATAATCACCCAATTTCTCAAAGTTCCACTCTTGGCTATGATCTCGATTTGTAACTACTCTGTCCTCTTTATTACTTGCCTTCGTATAGACACTACAGGGGAAAGCAACAAGTGTGATGCATACCTTGAAGAAATCGGATGTCCGAGACCGGGCGTAGCTAATCTGCGTCTAATGCGTTTTGTAGTCCTTTCACTTCTCAATTTGAATACCCATATCCTCTGAAATGAACATTCGTTTACACTCCATGCCAGCTTCTTCCCAATGTGATATTACAAGGAGAAGTATGTCTTACAATCGCAATCACATGGTAGCAACATCCTACTGATGGAATAGATAAAATCTTTTTGTTTCACCTGATCAACCTAGATCTCGTTCACTTTTTTGGCACATCTAATATGTTTACATCAAAGCACATTCATCGAATATCATTTTGTTTCAGGCGGCATGTATCAACGGTAGTAACTGGTGGTGTGCAAGGTGTCCACGGCCGACTCCCCACACACCCGAGCACGTCAAACAACTCCAGCCAATCATTATCGATAACAGATCCATACCAACTATATCAAAACTATGTTGCTCTGGGCTTGCTCGAGAAGGACGAGGCACAAGTGCGAGTAATGAAAGAGTTTCAAAAACTTTATCATCGGGTTTTAGATTATGTACCGCCAGAAGATTTATCTATCAAGTTGAGTCTTGTGCTCAGACAAATTGAAGTTAAACAAGCAGAGCAAAACACGAGAAAGAAATCGCCGTTACGATATTTCAAAAAGGATCCGAGAAAAGAGAAACAGTCATTGATTAAATACATGACCGATGAGGAGGAGTTGATTAATTTCCCCTCCCCACAAGGCCTTTTAGTTAATGGCGAGGTTGGATCAGGGAAGTCATTGCTTATGGACATCTTTGCCTCCTCACTACCACATGCATCAAAGATGCGGTGGCACTATAATAATTTCATATTGTATGTGTATAGTGAGATTCACAATATACAGCAACACCGATTCAAGACCATGAATCGAAAAGTGAATGAGTTCAAGATGGAAAACGAGTTCATCTTATATGAAGTGGCCCAGAAGATGATTCAGAAAAACACCATATTGATGCTTGATGAGTTTGTTTTACCCGATATTGCTAGCGCCAACATCATCAAAATCTTGTTTACTTTTTACTTTAAGCTTGGTGGAGTACTTGTCGCCACATCCAATAAGCTACCGGAGGAGTTGTATTCTGCCCAATTTAGCAAAGGAAAGTTCAAGAGCTTTGTTGGTATACTAAATGCAAGGTGTCGATCCATTGACATGAAGTCGGAAAAGGATTATCGAACTTATTTTGCCAACGAGTCATTGGAGAAGCCTCACCTTGTGGTGAGGAAAGATAACCCAAATGAAGAAAAGGAATGGGATGAATTGATCAAAACTAAGGCATTGGGGATCGCAAAGGACTCCGAACTTATGGAAGAGCCTTTATCTAGTTTGGGGAAACCATCTTTGGTCACCGTTTATAACAGAACCACCCGAATCCCGCAATCATTCAACAATGATACTGTGTGTCACCTCGACTTTTCTGAAATCTGCCAGGGTCTTACGTCATCATCTGACTACATTACCATTGCTTCAAAATATCGTACGGTAATATTGGATAATGTGCCTATTATGACCACAAAGATGAAAAATGAAGCAAGAAGGTTTATCACGTTGTTGGATGCAATTTATGAAGCCAAATGTCAATTCTTTATGAGATCACAAGTTGCTGTGGATTACTTATTCTTTCCGGACGCACTCAAGATTGAGGATAAGGGATTCATAAACTACTTGAAGCAACACACGCAATCAGATAATGCCGCTGATAGGTTGGAAGTGCAAGACGAAGAAATGTTTGCCAAGACGTCGATTGCCATGGAAAACCCCTACAGACCCAATATTGCATCCTATGACCAAGAAGATACCGAACATTATGACGAACCTAGCAAAGTCAACACCAACAAATCCAATTTTGCCAATATAAAAGTTTTCACCGGCGACGACGAGAAATTTGCATTTAAAAGAGCCGTTTCCAGAATCAAGGAAATGATAGGATCTGATGTATGGAGAAAGGCTGAGAGATGGGTTCCAATTGATGCTACAATGAGACCATGGGAACAAATTGAAACTAGCACCCGCAGTCCCTCCAAGACAGATGCAAATGAAGATGGCCAGAAGATGCAAAACTTACTAGAAGAAAAGTCAATGAAGGATATCACAAAAGAGATAACCACGACTCTTCCACGCCAGTATTCCCAACAAGAACGTATATCGTTTCCATTTTTCAACTCAAAAATTGCGCCTGTGTTCAACAATTTACTGCATTTTTGGGCTATGGGACCGTGGAGTAGCAAACAGGGAAAGAGGTTAAAGGATACCATTGGTCGTAGCTGGATCAGATCCAGTG
>OGTC01000089.1_pt1 | contig 66014 bp, 77 predicted proteins | sample 1574531 | NCBI WGS metagenome assembly OGTC01 (sample SAMN03295859, study PRJEB24534) | human gut metagenome | isolation source: fecal sample 2 from infant 9 | host: Homo sapiens | place: USA: Pittsburgh, PA | collected 2014-07 | reverse complement strand
GGTATTTTTCCCTGCTTTCCTTTATAATGGGTGTATGGACAAGAAAAAATTATTATTGATTGACGGTTCTTCAGTTGCATTTCGGGCATTTTTTGCACTTTATCAGCAACTGGATCGTTTTAAAAATGCCAATGGACTCCATACTAATGCAATTTATGGATTTCAATTGATGTTAAGCCATTTGTTGGAGCGGATAGAGCCAAGTCATATTTTGGTTGCTTTTGATGCAGGGAAGACAACTTTCCGTACAGAAATGTATGCGGACTACAAGGGGGGACGTGCTAAGACTCCAGATGAGTTTCGTGAGCAATTTCCCTTCATTCGTGAGTTGCTAGACCATCTAGGCATTCGTCACTATGAATTGGCTCAGTATGAAGCAGATGACATTATCGGAACATTGGATAAGCTGGCAGAACAGGCTGGTTTTGATATTACGATTGTTAGTGGAGACAAAGACTTAATCCAGTTGACAGATAAGCATACGGTTGTTGAGATTTCTAAAAAAGGTGTAGCTGAGTTTGAGGCTTTTACTCCAGAATACCTCATGGAAAAGATGGGAATCACACCAGCTCAGTTTATTGATCTTAAGGCACTCATGGGGGATAAGTCTGATAATATCCCTGGCGTAACCAAGATTGGTGAAAAGACTGGGATCAAGCTCTTGTTAGAACATGGATCGCTTGAAGGCATTTATGAAAATATTGATAGCATGAAGGCTTCCAAGATGAAGGAAAATCTTGTCAATGACAAGGAACAGGCCTTCCTGTCTAAAACACTGGCTACCATTGATACGAAAGCACCGATTGAGATTGGACTGGATGATTTGGTTTATAGTGGTCCTGATGTGGAAAATCTCGGGAAATTCTACGATGAGATGGGTTTCAAACAGCTCAAACAAGCTCTAAATATTTCGTCAACGGATGCGCCAGAGAGCTTGAATTTCACTATTGTTGACCAAGTCAGTCAAGACATGCTGAGCGCAGACTCTATCTTCCACTTTGAACTCTTTGGCGAAAACTACCATACAGATGATTTGGTTGGTTTTGCTTGGTCTTGTGGAGACAAGCTCTATGCTACAGATAAGTTGGAACTTCTGCAGGATCCGATTCTTAAGGATTTTCTAGAAAAAACACCTCTGAAAGTTTATGATTTTAAGAAAGCTAAAGTTCTCTTAAATCGCTTTGGTTTGGACTTGCAGGCTCCTGCTTTTGACAGTCGCTTGGCCAAATACCTTCTCTCTACTGTAGAGAATAATGAAATTTCAACCATTGCTAATCTCTATGGTCAAACTTACCTAGTCGATGATGAAACCTTCTACGGTAAGGGTGTTAAGAAAGCTATCCCAGAGAGAGAAACTTTCTTGGAGCACTTGGCTCGTAAAGTTGCTGTATTGGTTGAGACAGAGCCTGTCTTGCTTGAAAAATTATGCGAAAACGGACAATTGGACCTTCTCTATGAGATGGAGCAACCTCTGGCTTTTGTTCTTGCCAAGATGGAAATCGCTGGGATTAAAGTTAAAAAAGAGACCCTACTTGAAATGCAGGCTGAAAATGAGCTTGTCATTGAAAAGCTAACTCAAGAGATTTATGAATTGGCTGGTGAGGAGTTTAATATCAACTCACCTAAACAGTTGGGCGAACTACTTTTTGAAAAGCTAGGTCTCCCTATAGAATACACCAAGAAAACAAAGACAGGTTATTCAACAGCAGTGGATGTGTTAGAGCGCCTAGCTCCTATTGCCCCAATCGTCAAGAAAATTTTAGATTATCGTCAGATTGCTAAGATTCAATCGACTTATGTGATTGGTTTGCAGGATTGGATTTTAGCGGATGGCAAGATTCACACGCGCTATATGCAGGATTTGACTCAGACAGGGCGCCTGTCTAGTGTCGATCCAAACTTGCAAAATATTCCTGTTCGCTTGGAACAAGGTCGCCTCATTCGTAAGGCTTTCGTGCCAGAGTGGGAGGATAGTGTCCTTCTCAGCTCTGACTATTCACAGATTGAGTTGCGAGTTTTGGCCCATATCTCTAAAGATGAGCACTTGATCAAAGCTTTCCAAGAGGGAGCTGATATCCATACCTCGACAGCCATGCGTGTCTTTGGAATTGAACGTCCTGAGGATGTGACTCCAAATGACCGTCGCAATGCCAAGGCTGTCAACTTTGGAGTGGTTTACGGAATTTCAGACTTTGGTTTATCGAATAATCTGGGCATCAGCCGTAAAGATGCTAAGGCTTACATTGATACCTACTTTGAACGCTTTCCAGGTATCAAAAACTATATGGATGAAGTAGTGCGTGAAGCGCGTGATAAGGGTTATGTAGAGACACTCTTCAAACGTCGCCGTGAGTTGCCAGATATCAATTCACGTAACTTTAACATTCGTGGTTTTGCGGAACGTACAGCCATCAACTCACCTATCCAAGGATCGGCTGCAGATATTCTCAAAATCGCTATGATACAACTGGATAAAGCATTGGTAGAGGGTGGTTATCAGACTAAGATGCTGTTACAAGTACACGATGAAATTGTTCTCGAAGTGCCTAAGTCAGAATTAGCCGCTATCAAAAAACTCGTCAAACAAACCATGGAAGAAGCCATTCAACTCAGTGTGCCACTGATTGCTGATGAGAATGAAGGTGTGACTTGGTACGAAGCTAAATAGAAAATAGACTATTAGACAAAAAGAAATCCCCTTTGAATAATATTGTTCAAGGGGATTTTTCTATTAGGGAAAGACAAAAGTGAACTATCTAGCTAATAGGTAGAAACTGAAGGCCGAAATTGTAAAAGTGTTATTCACAACCTGTGTATAACTAGCTAATAAAAAAATGAAACTTTATTAATAGCTTTTTTGGAAGGGCGCAATAAATTTAAGAACTACATGAGAGAAATAAGCTAGTATAAATCTTGATAAAACAAGGGATCTTGCTTTTTTTCTATTTTAAATTATAGAGAGTCATAATGGAAAGACTATCTGAAAAAGTTTGAGAATCATTTTCAAAAAATTGAAAGTTATTCACAATTTGTGGAAAACTTTGATAAGATTTTATAAGACAGTTACTAAAGGTTCCTTCTCCACCCTTTCATTAGCTAAATCTAGAAATGTTGCCTGAAAGTAAAATAATGTGTAAATATATGGTGAAAATTTACAAATATGTTCTTTTTTGCTAGAATGAGGTAAAGAAAGGGGATTATTATGAGTAATATTGATGAACACTCTACTAATGAAGAATTGGTAGAAAAAGAGGAGTTGCAGTCTCCGGAAGTAACAGAAGAGACCGTAAAGGAAGAAGTGCAACCGTCAGAAACACCAGAACCTTCTGTTGAGAAAGAAGAAGCACCATCTTCTGCTGAAGCCTCTAAGCCTGTAGCAGAGGAATCAGCAAAAGAGACAGTGACCGCACCTACAGTTACTAAAGGTTTTGATGTAAATGAACTTGTGGAAAAAGCAAAAGATTTGTTCCAGAAGAAAAAAATTGCTGTTATCGGCGCTCTCGCAGCAGTAGCTGTTCTTATCGTTGCACTTGTTGGATTTAAGATATATAATTCTCAACCTAAGAGTCTGTTAAATGTTGTTCAGGTACAGTTTTCAGGCTATGAGGAATCTGGAACATTGACCTATAATAGTGAGGATGTTGCAGCTAAGCTTCAAGAAATAGCTTATAAGAAAGCCGGCTTTAGCTCCAAACAAGCAGAAGGGTTGGCACAGAAAGATCCTGTTACTTTTTCAGAAGTTACTAGAGATCCAAAATTAGCTACTAAATATAGCAAGGCAGACGCTTTGATTAGAAGCGTTCAATATAGCTTTGATAAAACAAGTGGCTTAAAAAATGGAGACGAGGTTACTTTTAGTGTCGTTACCACTTCTAAGAGTGCACCAGTTAAGGCTGAAAAGAAAATCTTTAAAGTTGAAAATCTTAAAGAATATGAAAAAGTTTCAGCTGCTGATTTGTTGACTGAAACACCTGTAACATTCGCTGGACTTAACGGTTATGGTACAGTTTCAATTGCTAAGAATTCTAAGAACGAAACATACTTTGAGTTTGAAAATGGTGAACGTCCAAAAAATTTGAAAAACGGTGACAAAGTTACTTTGAAAGTGAATGAAGCTTATATCAATTCTTTGAAATCAGCTGGTAAAATGGTAGATTCTAAGACTGTAGAAGTGACAGTTGAAGGTCTAAAAGACTTGAAAGATGTGAAGAATTTTGCTGATTTGTTGAAGAAAAATGAAGACTTCAGTAAGTCAGAACACAAAAATGATTCATATAACACTTATACTCTGGAACCACAAGGAAGCTACTTGAAAGTTATCCCAGGTGAAGATAAAAAATCAAGTGCGAAAATTTCATTAATCACTGTCTATAAAGTAACAAAGGCAAGCTCTGGATTTTCAAATTCAACAACAGTTCGTTACAAATATTTTGGATATGACGCATTTCTGTTGAAGGATGGAAACTTGGATTTGAATACAGCTTCGAAAGTGTCTGACAGTTGGGGAACCCAAGACTACGAAGGTTTGAAATCAGAATTGTTGACGAAGGGATATAAAGAATTCGATAACAAAAAAGACGATAAGAAAAGTGAATAAAAAGTTGGGCTTGCCCAACTTTTTTCTTATCGTAGCTGCCTTGCCATTTTTGTTAACTTTTTTTCATCGAATATTTAATTAAAACAAGATCTGAAAATGGGTCTTGTTTTTATTTTTCGGTCAAATAAATTGCATTCGCTTTCTTGGGAGAGTATACTGGTATAGTTGAATGAAAAATTCTGATAATTTAATCTTAGAAAAGAGAAGCAAATGTCAAAAGATATTCGAGTTTTACTTTACTATAAATATGTTCCCATCGAAAACGCGGAACAATTTGCTGCAGACCACTTGGCTTTCTGTAAGTCTATTGGCCTCAAGGGTCGTATCCTAGTGGCTGATGAAGGAATCAACGGAACTGTTTCTGGTGACTACGAAACAACGCAAAAATACATGGACTACGTTCACAGCCTTCCAGGTATGGAAGACCTCTGGTTCAAGATTGACGAAGAAAGTGAGCAAGCCTTCAAGAAGATGTTTGTTCGCTACAAAAAGGAAATTGTTCACCTTGGTTTAGAGGATGATAACTTTGATAACGACATCAATCCTCTTGAAACAACAGGTGCTTACTTGTCACCAAAAGAATTTAAAGAAGCCCTCCTAGATGAAGACACAGTGGTCCTTGATACTCGTAATGACTATGAGTACGACCTTGGCCATTTCCGTGGTGCTATCCGTCCTGACATCCGCAACTTCCGTGAATTACCACAATGGGTTCGTGATAACAAGGAAAAATTCATGGATAAACGTGTCGTAGTTTACTGTACAGGTGGAGTCCGTTGTGAGAAATTCTCAGGTTGGATGGTCCGTGAAGGCTACAAAGATGTCGGTCAATTGCATGGAGGAATTGCCACTTACGGTAAAGATCCAGAAGTTCAAGGTGAACTTTGGGATGGGAAAATGTATGTTTTTGACGAACGTATTGCAGTCGATGTCAACCATGTCAATCCAACCATTGTAGGGAAAGATTGGTTTGATGGGACACCATGTGAACGTTATGTCAACTGTGGCAATCCTTTCTGTAACCGCCGTATCTTGACCTCAGAAGAAAACGAAGATAAGTACCTCCGCGGGTGTTCACATGAGTGCCGTGTTCACCCACGCAATCGATACGTTTTAGAACATGAATTGACGCAGGATCAAGTTATCGAGCGTCTAGCAGCGATTGGTGAGAGCCTAGATCATTCTGAAGTTGTTTAAAATGATAGACAGCCCCTAGGGGCTGTTTTTTCTTAGTCAAAGTGTATTAGAGCTTGAAAAAATAAGAAAATAATTGAAAAAATGTGGAAAATACAGAGAAAGTTTGACAAGAAGAGAAAAAATGTCTAAAATATAAGAAAACATAAAGAGGAGATTATTATGTCAAACTTTACAGACTCATTCTTGTCAGCAAACACTGCAAACTTCCCATCAGAACAACTTCCATCACTCCGTGAGCGCTTGGCGCAACTAGACGATTCACAAGCCAACCAAGTTATTGCAGCTGCAGACGTTAAAAACCCTACAACAGCTTTGATCCTTTCTATCTTCTTAGGTGGATTTGGAGTTGACCGTTTTTACATCGGTCATACTGGTCTAGGAATTGGGAAGTTATTGGTTACTTTGCTTTTACCTATCGTTACATTGGGAATTTCGCTTTTCTTTAGTTGGATTTGGATTGTTGTTGACTGGTTCCTTATCATGAACGCTACAAAAGCGGCAAACCTTGAGGCTATCAACACTGCTCTTGCTACAATGACAGCTGCTCCAGCGACTGCAAAAGTCGTTGAAGAAAAAGTAGAAGTTTCTGAAGAACCAACAGAAACTACGGAAGATTAAGTATATTTATCTTTTGCATATGAAAGAATCCTGTCAAGAATTGACAGGATTTTTTTAGAGAAGACTGCTAACAAAAGAGATGTAAGTGAAAGGAAGTATGACAGAGGAAGTGAAATCTAGTCATAGTTGGCGGTGACCATAGTGAAGGCTTGACAAAGATGTGAAAAATCTCTAAAATATAAGAAAACATGAAGAGGAGATTATGATGTCAAACTTTACAGATTCGTTCTTGTCAGCAAATACTGGGAGCTTTCCATCTGAGCAACTTCCTTCACTTCGTCAGCGTTTAAGTCAACTAGATGAGTCACAAGCAAATCAAGTTATCGCTGCTGCAAACATCAAAAACCCTACAACAGCTTTGATTCTTTCTATTTTCTTAGGAACTCTTGGTGTTGATCGTTTCTACATTGGTCACGTTGGATTGGGAGTTGCAAAACTGCTTTTGGCATGGTTGACTTTTGGTATCTGGACCATTATCGATTGGTTCCTAATCATTAATGCTACCAAGAAAGCAAACTTGGCAGCCCTTAATAACGCCCTTGCTACAATGACAGTATCTTCAGCAAACGAAGGATAAGTAGATTAACGTTTAAAGATAAGTAGTGTTATAAAACCCGGGAGAAAAGTCCCGCTCACTACTTATCTTTTTTTGACAATAATAAAGCAAATGATTAACATTGTTAATAATATGACTCGTCTGACATCTGAGCAAAAGAAGATGACCATACAGGTTTTCTTCAAACTATTCAATGCTCAGTTTGATGTTTTCAAGAGTTATCTTCCAAAGCCCATTCAGAAGGTCGAAGGTAAAGTGGAACATTTTGCCAAAAGTGCATTTTCAAATATCACAGGAGTGTTCAAAAAATCTAAACGGAAAGGCAAATAGTTCTTGTGTGAAATTTCAAGACCGCTCCTATGGCCTTGGCGCAAGATATAAAATCCCAGCTATTTAAGAATAGCTGGGACTTTTTTTATAAGTAGGCAAGGATTCGGAGATAGTCGAAAACAAGAGCCATTTCTGCGAGGAAGAAGAGAAATAGGATACTACCGTTGACTAGGAAAGCTAAGAGAAGGCGATAGAAGGGATCGGTTTGACTATCCTTGCTAGGTCTTGAGATAACGTAGAGATTGGCCAAGAGAGTCAGACCAATGCTAATCAAGCAAAGCAATACTGCAAATCGTAGACCATTAAAAAGAGCGAAGAAACTAGCAATACCTGTCAAGAGAACTGGGATAGCCAAGAGTCTGCTATTTGCTTGAAAGGCTCTTTCTAATGTCCAATCACTGTCCTGGTCGACAAAACGTTTGACTACAAATCCACCCATGAGGATTGAAAAGTAGAACAAACTTGTCGCCACTAGGATGGAGAAGACCGAGAAGAGATTGAGAGACGGGAATTGTTCCATGAAGTGAGCATCGATGCTTGTCATACGACCATAGTAGCCTTGTTTGGCGTGATAAACTGTAAAGAGGAAACTTGTAGCAGAAAAGATAGTTAGTAGCGCAAAGGCATTATAACTATGTTTTTTATCTGTATCAATACTTGCTGTTGGCTCTTTGAGAGAACCTTGTAACCAAACCCAAAGATCAGCCAATTCTTCTTTGAAAACTGCAAATACTGCTGTTTTTGTAGGTAGAGGATCTGGGACAAATGGACTTTCCAAAGATTTGCTAGGCTGAGGTGCTTCTTTAACAGACTCTTCTGACTGGTCTGTCTTTGCTACGATTTCTTCGTGTTCGTCACTCTCTACTTTCTCTAGGTCAGCTTCTTGTTCTTCAGGATTGACTTGAAGATTTTCTTCAACCACTGGCGCCTCTTCTCTTGCCTCTGAGTCTTCTTCAAGGAGAACTGAGTCGGATGGGCTATCTTTTTTATCATTGTTGGCTGTTTTTTCGAAATCAGCACTTTCAAACCATTCTTGAGTCATAATAGACCTCCCTTTTTTGATTAATTTTTGAGTAGTAACTACTAGTTGTTTTTATTCGTGATTTCTATAAGAAAGCAAGCGATCTCATTTTGGGAAATAGATACGTTGATTCGCTTTTGCGACGAGGAGATCTTGCGTATCTTTTTTTTCTGTTTTGTATGGGTTAGCTAAAGTTTCACCTTTACTACCTCCCCTAGGACTGTCATGTCCGTCTCGGTGCCAACGATAGATTTCACCATGTTCAGTAGAAAAATCTACATTGATTCGGTCAAGTTCCTTTTGGGATAACTCGAGCGAGATAGTTGTTTTGGCCTCGAATTCCACTCGACCATGTACTTGGATATCGTCTGCCATGATATGTTCATGCTCTGCTTTGATGCGACTATCTGTTAGATTTGTTTCAAATACATTGACGATTCCAGCTGTGGTTAATTGGCTATTTTTGATGTCGCTACTAGTGATACGAAGATAGCCATTTGACTGAATCTTGGCATTACTAAGTTTTGCATTAGTGATCGAAAGGTCTCCATGTTCGATCTGGGTGGTTAGATTTTTTAATTCTTTTCCTCTTGGTAATGAGAGCACGACTTCATCATTGCGGCTTGAGACTCTGCTTGCGATAAAGAGGATACCTTCGATACTAGAACCTATAGAGCGACGTGTAGTTGATTTGGTATCAGTTATTTCAAGACTTTTCTCTTTGATAGAGTGTTGAAGATTTTCTTTTTCAGAGAAGGTTGGATGATACTGGATGTGAATCTTGTCATCGCTTGATTCAGTGATAACGAGCGAATGTTCTTTTAGAGAGATGTTTAGATTTTCAATGTCTTGGTCAAATACAAGTTCTTCCTTACGGCTTTCAAATACTGGTTTTTGAGACATTGCAAGGAGGCTTCTGACACCATCTGTTTGGATGCCGATGATCATCATGGCAAAACCGATGATACTAGTAACAACACCAAAGATAAGAAATCCTTTTGTTAATTTACGCATGACTTTCACCTCTCTTTCCTCTATTAAGAATCCACTGAATAAGTCGAAGGATTAGTATTCCAAAGAAACGGGTCACATAGGAAGTCGCCAGCAAGACTAGGGACGAGGCTCCAATAGCTAGCAAACCTCCACCAAAAATCAGCATAAAGGCAGATGTCGATTCAGCCAGAACGTAGAAGCTTTCAAATAGGAGAACGCCTCCTAGGATTAGTCCAGCTGCTGATACAGCAAAGAAGGCTAAAAGTACACTAATCGCAGCGATAAAAATCCCGATGATAGCCATGAGAAGACCAATCCCGACTGGAATCCCAATAGGTGCAGCCAGAAGTGCGAGGATTGCGATTTGTAAAACCTGACGGTTGTTCTTATTGGAATTTTCTTCGTTGATTTTTTTATCAAGAAGTGTAGTCAGGATGTCGTGGGCAGCCTCTTTAGGACTTCCCAGACTAGTCATTAGCTCTTCCTCACCTTCTGGACCAGCATCATCAAAGAGTTCTTTGAAGTAGTCCATGGCTTCGATACGATCAGATTGAGGAAGCTTCATCAGATAGGCTTCAAGCTGATTCAAATATTCAGTTCTTGTCATGGCGAATGCTCCCTTCTATGATGCCATTGATAGTGTCAGTATAGAGTATCCACTCTTCTCTGAGTACAAATAGTTGCTCCTCTCCAATCTCTGTTAAGGAATAGTATTTCCGCATCCGACCTTGGTATTCGCGAGAGTATGTAGTCAGATAGCGGTTGGTATCCAGTTTTTTCAAGATGGGGTAGAGGGTAGATTCCTTGATTTTGGCAATGAGTTTAATGGTTTGACTAATTTCATAACCATAGGAATCCCCTTGTTCTAGGATGGCCAAGATGAGAAATTCAATCAAAGCCGCTGATGTTGGAAAATACATGGGGCACCTCCTTTTTTAGTATGTAAAAATTTTATATATAATTATTCTACACATACATCATACATCTAAATGTAAGCCCTGTCAAGTAATATGTGTAAAATTTTTATATATAAAAAATCTTCTAGCAAAAACTAGAAGATTAGAGGTTGTTTTGCATTACTTTGAGGCAATGCTTATCTGTAATCCTCATCATAAATGGGCGGAAGATAAAAATACTTGTCTTCAATCTTGATTTTGGCACAGAGGATGCCGTTTTGATAGACATATCCGTTAAATGGAGGATAGCTATCCAAGTTTTTTAGGATATTCTCAGGCAAAGAACTAAAATTGTAATCCCTCAGAGCCCCAGAACCAATCAATCTTTCAGTCCGATAAGCCTTGATTTCTTTTTCATATTTTTTGAGAAATTCTTCTCGTTTGCTTTCAAAGAGAGCCAAATCTTCGTCATCTAACTCGTAATAGCGTTCGTAACCAGCAATCCAAGAAATATAAACACACAGTAAAGATTTTTCTATCTCTGGAGAGTAGCCAATTGTAAAGTAATTTTCTTTGTCGACCTGCCGATTTTCTACTGTGATAGTCTGTATAAAGTTAGTCATGATAATCTCCGTTTCAAGAATGAACTAGAAAGGCTTCTCATTTAAAAATCTTTTAGCTCATCAAAGATTTCTATAAATTTTTCTTTGTCCATCCCTAAATCTTCAGGTAGTAAATCTAAGATCTCGATCAAGGCATCATAGATATCCTCTCTCTCGATTGTTTCAATAAAACAGTTACGCTTGTCCATTTTATTGAAACCTTGAGTATATTCTCTTATGAGGACTTCTATGTGTTCCATAGTGTCCTCGTTAGGGTTTTCTAGAAGCTTTCTAACACTTGCTCTAGTCTTTCTATATAGAGAGGCTGCTTTTTTTGCGTTTGCGGTTGAAATATTCTCTTGTCCATCCCATGAGCGAAATGGATTGTCTAGGTTTTGGGCTAGCCATTCAGCTTTTCTCGGTTTTGTTATCCAAAGATTCAGTCCCTTGTCCTGCTGTTTTTTATAATATTTTTTGGCTACTTTAGCGGCCTCTTCTGGTAAGCTGCTCATCCAAAACATGCTTAATCGAGGTAAATCTTCTGGTTTGGGAATATCCTCTGCAGTAAAGCCAAACAAATCAACAGTGGAAAACATGACTAACTCTTTGAACTCTGATAATTTATGGAAATTAAGAATATGACCAGGGTTCCCCCACAATCTTAATTCCCTAAGTCTTGGATAGTTATTCAAGATTTGTGCAAAGTCTATTTCAAGGATGTTAGAACAATGGATGGCTCCTAAATTTTTTAATCCCAGTGCCTTAGGTAGAGAACTATCAAGTTGTAATCGTAAGCTGGCTCCATGGTCCTTTACAAGTATTTGACAATTGTCGCTCATGTCTCCTAATAAGACTAGCTCCTCCAAATCATCGTTTAGTCTAAGTTCCTCTACGCCTGTCAAATCAATGGAAAGCCGATGTATGGATGTCTTAGAAAAATCCAGTTTTGTTTGTCCATGATTTTTAAGAACTAGTTCTGTAATAAAAGGAGTTGACTGCAAATACTCATATATATTTTTGTGCCATCTCGTTAATGTCAACTTAGATAAACAAGGAAAGACCTTTAGTTCTAATGCGTCTTCAAAAGGCGTCCACTCGTCATTGATATTGTGTTTAGAAATACGGCACTCATTTCCTGTAAATGAAACTTTTTCCTTGCTTTTATCTGCTTTCTTAAATAAATCTCTTTTTTCTTTTGGTATTTCTTGCCATTTCAGTTGCCTATAAATATCGTAACCATTCCCCCAAAACATAGCATATGTGTTTGTGCTTTCGGTTGTTAATGGTGTTGTATTACCAATAAAAATATAATGTGACGGTACATGAATATCAACATTACTGAGATGTAAGTTTCTTTCCCAGTACATAAAATCTATATAGAGTGGCTTCAAAGAAGATAGTTCTTCTTCTCTAAGAGGTTGTTTTCCTGACCAGTCTAAAGACAGTAGGACAGCCTGCGGCTTTTTCTCCCCCTCTTCTATCTTGGTTATCTGACAAGCTGTGTATTTTTTTAGATGGAAATTGTAAACACAATAGACGTCCCCTGCTTTTGCTAGCATACAAATTTCTCCTTATATGATTCGATGGTCCTTGGTTAATCGAGATTTTTTATCTAATCAAAATTTCTTAATGGTGTTAAAATAATCATAAATGTAGACGTTTATAATTTCAACTTTAGCATCGCATCAACTATCAATTCCCAAAGTAATAACCTTTTATGTACCCAAATAGTGCTACTCCTAATAAAGTGTAACCGGAGTTTTCCTAGCTTTATTATATCATTTTTGCGCATAGTAAGAGTAGTACGCTTGGTAAATCTATACTTTGTAAAATGTTGTGAAGATCCAAAAAACCCAGACTCAGTCTGGCTTTCAAAGTGTGTTTATTTGTGGCAAATTCTAAAAACCTTTTTAGAGGATTTTATCCGATTTATCCACCATAAAGAGGGCGACCGTCATAATGATATCAATAACTAGAAGAGCCAGTACAGCTGGGATCCACGAATGGAAAAAGTTAAAACTATAACCAAAGAGAGTTGGACCGACAGCTGCCAAAATGTAGCCGCCGGTCTGGGCAAGTCCAGACAATTGGGCCGTCTTTTCAGGGGAGCTTGTTTTGATGGAGAAGCAAACCATGAGATAAGGGAAAAGAGCGCTACAGGCAGTACCAATCAAGAGATGCGCTACTAACCAGTAGAGGAAACTATTGCTCGGGTATAAGAGCATGGCAATTCCAAGCAATCCAGCGATAGAGATGACTGTCAGCATGATTTGACGGTGACGATTGGACAAACGAGTCGTTAAACTTGGAATAGTCATAGAGAAGGGGATACTAGTTAGAGAAAAGATCGAAGCTAAAAGACCGGCATCTGTGTGAGATAAGCCAGCACTGATTGCCATGGTAGGTAACCAGGTCATACTGGTATAGAAGAGTAAGGACTGAAGTCCACCGAATACAATAATAGCCCAAACTTCCTTGTTTTTTAAGATATTCTCTTTCTTTTGTTTTTTCTCACTTCCTTTTAGAAAATGATTGTGACGATGATTGGGGAACCAGGCAACTAAAGTTAGTAGGCAGACCAAGGATAAACAGAGAATCAAGCCTTTCCAAGAGCTTACTTGAGTAATGGGTACAGAGAGATAGGAGGCAAGAGCCGTTGTAATCCCCATAGAGGTCACATAGATGGTTGTCAGAAAGCCAATCTTTTGTGGGTGATTGGCCTGAATGGCGCTAGGAAGGAGCACGTTAAAGATCGCAATACTTGCTCCGATGAGTAAAGTCCCTAGATAGAGTAGAGGAAGATTAAAGATACGAATCACTGAACCTATGGTCAATACGATAAGACTATAGGTGAAAAGGTGCTCGAGTCCAATTTTTTGAGCTAAACGAGTCGCAAAAGAGGAGAAGAGGGCAAACATCAAGAGAGGGAGACTGGTCAAAACACCAAGTGAACTAACTTCCACGCCTAAACCTTGGGCAATATCACCTAAAATAGTCGGTAAAGCTGTGAAAGGAGCTCTTAAGACCGCTCCGATTAAGATAATTCCTAGAATAAAAAAGAGTGATCGTTTTTTCATGTGAACCTCAATAAGCTGATTTTGATAACAGCTTATTTTAATTTTTTTCCCTAAAGATGTCAAGATGGCGTGACAAGATTCGCTTCTTAGTTGGAAAATCATTGAAAAAAGTTGGCGAGATTTACTAGTTTTTTTCTGGTATTCAAATAAAAATAGGAAAGTCAGGAAATTTGTGATAAAATAGTGACAGAAAATAATTAGGAGACTGTAAGTGATTCAACAAATCGATAATTTAATTGTCTCTATTGTGATTAGTGCTTATAATGAAGAGAAGTACTTACCGGACTTAATTGAAGATTTAAAAAGACAGACATACAATAAAGAAAATATTGAAATTTTATTTATCAATGCAATGTCTACGGATAAGACAACCGATATTATTCAGAAATTTATTTCTGAGAACTTTGAATTTAGATCAATTAGATTGTATGATAACCCTAAAAAGAATCAAGCAAGTGGTTTTAATTTAGGAATTAAGAACTCTAATGGAGACCTTATTTTAAAGATTGATGCCCATTCCAAAGTCACAGAGGATTTTGTGAAAAATAATGTTGAGCTCATCAATCAGGGTGAATATGTCTGTGGAGGGCCTAGACCAACGCTTGTTGAAGGTGAGGGGAAATGGTCAGAAGCTTTACATATAGTTGAAGAAAATATGTTTGGAAGCAGTATCGCAGATTATCGCAATAGTTCTCAAGACAGATATGTTTCTTCTATTTTTCATGGTATGTACCGTCGAGAAGTTTTTGAACAAGTTGGCTTGGTCGATGAACAACTTGGAAGAACAGAAGACAATGAACTTCATTACCGTATCAGAAATTACGGATATAAAATAAGATTTAGTCCTAATGTTTTATCTTATCAATATATTCGACCAACATTTAAAAAGATGCTCCACCAAAAGTATTCAAATGGTCTATGGATTGGCTTGACAACTCATGTAAAGCCAAGATGCCTATCAATCTTTCATTATGTTCCCTTTGCTTTTGTGCTAAGCATTTTTGTAAGTGCTATGTTACTACCTTTTTCACCATTGTTTGTAGTGCTTCTGTTTGCAGTATATAGTTTACTTGTAACATCTTTGACGATACTTGCCTTATTGAAACATAAAAACGAAGTATTATTGTTAATGCCTGCTATGTTATTTTCAATCCATTTTGCCTACGGGATAGGAACATTGGTTGGGCTAATTAAAGGTTTCAAATGGAAAAAAAGTTACAGCTACGACATTCAATATTTAAGTTGAGAATGCTCACATGCAAAAAATTTCTCTGTGTAGGAGGATACCATTCACATGAATAAAAAAATGACAGATTATGTAATTGATCTGGTTGAAGTATTAAATAAACAACAAAAACAAATTTTTTGGGGATTTTTTGATATAGCCAGCATGGTTTCCTCAATTATTGTTTCCTATATTCTATTTTATGGGTTGATTAATCCAACCCCAGCAGATTATGTTATTTACACAGGTCTGACATTTCTTTTCTACCAGATTATGATTGGATTCTGGGGGCTTAATGCTAGTATTAGTCGATACAGCAAGATTACAGATTTCATGAAGATTTTCTTCGGAGTGACCATCAGTAGTATTTTATCTTATATTATTTGCTATGCTTTCTTACCACTCTTTTCTGTTCGCTTTATCGTACTCTTTATCCTATTAACAACCTTCTTGATTCTATTTCCTCGTATCACTTGGCAGTTGATTTACTCAAGACGTAAAAAGGGAAATGGAGAAGGAGAACACCGACGTACCTTCTTGATTGGTGCTGGTGATGGTGGTGCGCTCTTCATGAACAGCTACCAACATCCTACTAGTGACCTTGAATTGGTTGGGATTCTAGATAATGATGAAAAGAAAAAGGGACAAAAACTTGGGAAAATCCCAGTTTTAGGTTCTTATAATGATCTACCAGAATTGGCCAAGCGTTATAGAGTTGAAAAAGTTGTCGTTGCGATTCCATCTTTAGATCCATCTGAGTATGAACGAATCCTACAAATGTGTAATCATACCGGCTTGAAATGCTATAAGATGCCGATGATTGAGTCAGTTGTGCAAGGCATCCAGCCTCAAGCAGGTGGTTTCCAGAAAATTGATATTACGGACCTTTTAGGACGTAAAGAGATTCGACTGGATGAATCGCATCTGGGTTCTGAAATCACTGGTAAGACGATCCTTGTGACTGGTGCTGGAGGTTCAATTGGATCTGAAATTTGTCGCCAAGTCAGTCGCTTTAATCCTGAACGTGTCATTTTGCTCGGTCATGGAGAAAACTCCATTTATCTGATTTACCATGAATTGATTCGTAAATTCCAGGAGATTGATTTTGTGCCTGTCATCGCCGATATTCAAGATTACGATCGTTTGCTTCAAGTTTTCGAACAATACGAACCAGCTATTGTGTATCATGCTGCAGCCCATAAACATGTTCCAATGATGGAACGCAATCCCAAAGAAGCCTTTAAGAATAATATCCTTGGAACTTATAATGTCGCTAGAGCGGTTGATGCTGCAAGAGTACCAAAAATGGTCATGATTTCGACAGATAAGGCCGTTAATCCACCAAATGTGATGGGAGCAACTAAACGTGTGGCTGAGTTGATTGTTACAGGCTTTAACCAACGTAGCCAATCAACCTACTGTGCGGTGCGTTTTGGTAATGTTCTCGGTAGTCGAGGTAGTGTGATTCCTGTCTTTGAACGTCAGATTGCTGAAGGCGGACCTGTAACGGTGACAGACTTCCGCATGACTCGTTACTTTATGACCATTCCAGAAGCTAGTCGTTTGGTGATTCATGCAGGTGCTTATGCCAAGGATGGGGAAGTCTTTATCCTTGATATGGGTAAACCTGTACGCATTTACGACTTGGCTAAGAAAATGGTTCTACTCAGTGGTCATACTGAAAATGAAATTCCAATCGTAGAAGTAGGAATTCGCCCAGGTGAAAAACTATATGAAGAATTGCTTGTATCAACTGAATTAGTTGATAATCAAGTAATGGACAAAATCTTTGTTGGTAAAGTAAATGTGATGCCTCTTGAAATGATCAATCAGAAGATTGAAGAATTCCGTACTATGCAGGGTTCTGAATTGAAGAGAGCCATTATCAGTTTTGCAAACGAAACAACACATGTTGACTAAAATAGATAAGATATTATCTGCACCTTCTTCTAGAGATGAAGCAGATAGTATCTTTTTTAACTTAGAGTGAGATTCCGTGAATCAGACGCTTGCTTGTCAGGTGTTTATACTTATGATAAAATATAACAATAAAAGAAAATAGGAGTATTTTATGATTAACGCAATTAAAAATTTCTTTAAAGGTTATGTAGATTTCTCTGGACGTTCAACACGCCCAGATTACTGGTGGATTTGGTTGGCAAACATTATCCTTTACATCCCATACTATATTGCTCGCTCTAGTGCAATGTTAAATCCAAATAGCGATGCTGCTTTGGTAACCTTGGTTGTCATTACAATTGTTTATTTCATTTTGGGTCTGGCACTTTTCTTGCCTGGCCTTGCCGTGACAGTTCGTCGTCTACGTGACGCTGGTTTCCATTGGGCCCTTATTTTCGTTGCCTTTATTCCATTTGCTGGATTTATTGCTCTTATGGTGCTACTAGCTATGCCATCAAAGGACTAACGATAAGTTTAACTTTCTGAAGAAAGATACAGGAACGAAGAAAATTCAATCTTGAATCTGGTTTCTTGAGTCTTGTTGGATAATTTACTAACACTCCCAAGTCTCTTACTAGATTTGGGAGTGTTCTATAACTGAATAGTTAGTTATATTGGTGAAAATAAAAATTGGGAGAATCTCATGATTAACGCGTATAAGAATTTTTTTAAGAATTATGCAGAGTTCACAGGACGTTCAACGCGGCCAGATTACTGGTGGGTTTGGCTAGGAAACTTCGTAATTTCTATTCCTTTATTGATAATATTATATCTTAGTGCCGTGCTGTATTCAGCGAGCCATTCAGCAAGCGAAGCTACTTTCATGTTTACCATTATTTATGCAGTTTTCTACCTACCAATTTTAGTGCCAACTCTAGCTTTGTCAGTTCGTCGTTTGCGTGATGCTGGATTCCACTGGGCCTTTATCTTCCTTCGCTTCGCCCCAATGGGAAGGATTGTCCTTTTGATTTTACATGCTATGCCGACAAAAGAAACTGAAGTGGTAAACTATAGTGAACCTCAAGCAGTCAATGTTGAAGAAGTCATCGAGGTGACACCGTTCGAAGAATCAGATAAGGACTAAGGGATTCTAATTTTACACGTGAATCTGGTTTGGACTTCTTGTATTTTATGATCAACAAGCTAAAAAAGCACTCCAATTTAATTGGAGTGCTTTTGTTTAAGTCTTTTATTGTAGTTGACGTAAAATGTCTGTTGGCTGATGAGCAACCCAGTCAGGTTGATAGGTCATGAGATCTTCCACATCACCGAATCCCCAAGTAACCGCTAGTTTTTTAATACCAGTTTCTTGGGCGCCAATCATATCATATTTTGTATCTCCGACGATAACCACATTTTCTGGGGCTAGATTATGAGCTGTCAAAGCTTGACGGATAACATCTGCCTTGTGCAGGGCTTGAGGACTTGAACCATGGATTCCATCAAAGAAGTGGTCAATTCCAAAATTGCTAGTCATATGGACTGCGGTTGGTGTGTTTTTAGTTGTCGTGATATAGAGTGGATATTGTTGAGCTAGTTCAGTGAGCAGATCTTTGATTTGTGGAAAGAGCTGGGCTTCGTACATACCCTTTTCCTTATAGTAGGAGCGATAAAGCTGTATAGCCAGTTCGATTTGATTCGCTGGGAGACAACTAGAAAAACTGGTTTCCAAGGGAGGTCCCATAAAACTACGAATGGTTTTTGCATCGGGGCTAGGGACTCCAAGTTGTTCAAAAGTATAGGTGAAACCATTGTGAATACCGATTGAGCTATCCACAAGAGTCCCATCTAAATCAAAAAAGATAGCTGATAGAGATGACATTGGTTCTCCTGATAATGATGAAATTATTCGCCAAAGATTTCTCTTTGAAGGCGACGACCTGTTGGTGTAGCAGCGAGACCCCCCTCGGCAGTTTCACGAAAGGCAGTTGGAAGGCTAGATCCTACTTGGTACATGGCATCAATGACTTCATCAACCGGGATTTTTGATTCGATACCAGCTAAGGCCATATCAGCTGCGATGAAAGCGAAACTTGCCCCCATGGCATTACGTTTAACACAAGGAACTTCAACCAAACCTGCAACGGGGTCACAGATAAGACCGAGCATATTTTTGATAACGAAGGCGATGGCCTGGCTCGCTTGGTAGGGAGTTCCACCTGCAGCTAAAGTTAGGGCAGCAGCGCTCATGGCAGAGGCAGATCCAACTTCGGCTTGGCAGCCTCCTTCAGCTCCAGAGATAGAAGCGTTATTAGCAATGACGAGACCAAAAGCCCCAGCAGCAAAGAGAAAATCTAGTTGTTGTTCATGAGTTAGATTGAGCTTTTGGATAGCTGCTGTGAGAACCGCAGGGAGGCAACCGGCACTACCTGCAGTAGGTGTTGCACAGACCAGTCCCATCTTGGCATTGTGCTCGTTAACGGCGATGGCGTTACGGGCTGCAGACAAGACAGTGAAGTCTGATAGCGTCTTTCCCTTTTTGATGTAGTGGTCGAGCTTGGCTGCGTCACCACCTGTCAAACCGCTACGAGATTTCTTTTCACTAAGCCCGAGCTTAACAGAGGATTTCATGACTTCAAGATTGCGCTCCATGAGGAGGAGAACTTCTTCACGTTCACGACCAGTTAGCTCAAACTCAGTCCTAATCATGAGCTCAGCCACATTTCCTTGAAAGTCTAGATCGGCTTGTTGGACTAATTCTTTGATAGAGTAAAACATATTTTCTCCTATTTAAAGAAATTGACATTGTGTAGATGAGGAATTTTACGAATCTCTTCGATAGATTCTTCACAGTTACGACTATCAACTTCGATAATCATAATGGCTTTTTCACCAGCTTTTTCACGAGTTACATTCATTTGGGCGATGTTAATGTCAAAGCGAGATAAGGCCTCTGTCACATGAGCAATCATACCAGGTACATCCTGATGAACGATGATAATGGTAGGAGTATTCATGTTGAGAGATACGGCAAAGCCATTTAATTCTGTCACTTGAATATTACCACCGCCGATTGAAATTCCAGTAACACTGATAGTCTTTTTCTCATTCTTCATAGTTATTTTAGTGGTGTTTGGATGGGGAGCATTACTGTCCTTTTGGATGGTCCAAACGATTTTAATACCACGTTTGTGGGCGATTTCTAAACTATTTGGAATTTCAGGATCATCAGTATCCATTCCTAAAATACCAGCTACGAGAGCAAGGTCCGTCCCGTGTCCGCGATAGGTTTTTGCAAAAGAATTAAAAAGCTGAAATTCAACTTCGGTTGGAGTGTCATCAAAAATGGAAGAGACGATTTTACCGATACGAACAGCTCCTGCCGTGTGACTACTAGATGGTCCAATCATTACAGGGCCAATGATATCAAAGACAGATTGAAAACGAAGTGATTGCATCTGTTTCCCCTTAAAAAGATTCTTACTTCTATTATAGCAAAGATTACTTTCCTTGGCTTGAATCTGTCATAAAATATCTTTTTCCTACTTTAAATAGTGTAAATCAGGGGCTTTTGTGACAAAAAATGGCTTTTAAGGGCAAATAAAACACAGTTCTGTAACATTTCTACATAAATTCGTTAACAAATAGTAACATTAGAAAGGTATCATGGTAGTATAAGAAAAAAGGAGAACTTTTTTAAATGAAATTAAACTTTAAAACTAAATTTGCAGGATTTGCAGTAGTACTTGCTTTCCTTGCACCATCATTAACTTTTGCACAAGAAACAAAAACTTACACAGTTAAAGCTGGGGATACTCTTTCAGAGATTGCTGAAACTCACAATACAACAGTTGAAAAATTGGCTAAATTAAACAATATTAAAAATGTTCACCTCATCTATGTTGACCAAGTATTGGTTATCGATGGTGAAGCACCTGCTACAACTGAAGCTTCAACTTCAGTAACTCCAGCTCCAGCTGAGACAGCGGCAACAACTGAAACTGCAGTTGCAGCACCAGCAGTCGTAGAAGAGACTTCTGCACCAGTAGTAGAGGAGAGCGCCCCAGCACCTGCTGCAACAGTAAGTGGATCTGAAGCAGAAGCTAAAGAATGGATTGCTCAAAAAGAATCAGGCGGTAGCTATACAGCAACAAACGGACAATACATTGGACGTTACCAATTAACAGATTCATACTTGAACGGTGATTATTCAGCTGCAAACCAAGAGCGTGTCGCAGACGCTTACGTTGCAGGACGTTATGGATCATGGTCTGCAGCCAAGGATTTCTGGCTTGCAAATGGTTGGTACTAAGAACTAACGAATAAAATAAGATGCAAAAGTCGAGGAATTTCCTCGACTTTTTTTGCGCCATCTAAAAGAAGTCTTCTACTTTCTTGTCTTCTCCCACCAAGCATGTTATAATGAATACTGCTCAAGCGACCTTCAATCGTGAAGCACACACGACCTTCAATCGTGAACTAGTCATTTCGTTTATCTTTTATTACTTTGTTAACTCGTCTTACCTAACTCGAGTTATGCCTGCGACTCGTTGCCTAGTCCTAAAAGCAAACGAAAAGACTATACTCAAAGAAATTCTATTGAAAGTCATAATAAATAGAATTTTGAAGGGTATGAATAAACGAATAGATGGGAGACTTACCATGAGTGATAACTCTAAAACACGTGTTGTCGTGGGGATGAGTGGTGGTGTCGATTCGTCAGTGACAGCTCTCTTACTTAAGGAGCAGGGCTATGATGTGATTGGAATCTTCATGAAAAACTGGGATGACACAGATGAAAACGGCGTCTGTACGGCGACCGAAGATTACAAGGATGTGGCTGCAGTGGCAGATCAGATTGGTATTCCTTACTACTCTGTCAATTTTGAAAAAGAGTACTGGGACCGCGTTTTTGAGTATTTCCTAGCGGAATACCGTGCAGGACGCACGCCAAATCCAGATGTTATGTGTAATAAGGAAATCAAGTTCAAGGCCTTTTTGGACTATGCTATGACCTTGGGAGCCGATTATGTAGCGACTGGGCACTATGCTAGAGTGGCGCGTGATGAGGATGGCATCGTTCACATGCTTCGTGGTGTGGACAATGGCAAGGACCAGACCTATTTCCTCAGCCAACTTTCACAAGAACAACTCCAAAAAACCATGTTCCCTTTGGGACATTTGGAAAAACCTGAAGTACGTAAAATAGCTGAAGAAGCAGGACTTGCGACTGCTAAGAAGAAAGATTCGACAGGAATTTGTTTTATCGGAGAAAAGAACTTTAAAGAATTTCTCGGTAACTACCTACCAGCCCAACCTGGTCGCATGATGACTGTGGATGGTCGCGATATGGGCGAACATGCAGGTCTTATGTATTATACAATTGGTCAGCGTGGAGGACTTGGTATTGGGGGTCAACACGGTGGTGACAATGCCCCTTGGTTCGTTGTTGGGAAAGACCTGAGCAAAAATATCCTGTATGTAGGTCAAGGTTTCTACCATGAAGCACTCATGTCAACTAGCTTAGAAGCCAGTCAGGTTCACTTTACTCGTGACATGCCAGAGGAATTTACTTTAGAATGCATAGCTAAATTTCGCTACCGCCAGCCTGACTCCAAGGTGACTGTTCATGTCAAAGGAGATAAGGCAGAAGTTATTTTTGCGGAACCGCAACGCGCTATCACGCCAGGGCAGGCAGTTGTCTTTTACGATGGTGAAGAGTGTCTCGGTGGTGGTTTGATTGATAATGCCTACCGTGATGGTAAAGTTTGTCAGTACATTTAGATTGACAAATTTTCTCAATCTGCTACAATAATAAAAGCAATAGAAATGATGGTCAAAGCTCATGGATGTTGCAGGCTTTTTTGTCCTGCACTTCTCAGAGTTTTGACTGTTTTTGTGTCGTTTAAAGGAAAGGATAAAAATGATTCAACAAGATTTTCGGACAAAAGTGGGAAATACTGTTTTCGGTGTGAGAGCGACCGCTTTGATTGTAAAAGACAATCGCTTGTTAGTCGTAGAAGATGGGGATGGTTTTTATACAATTGGTGGTGCCATTCAAGTGGATGAAGCTACTGAAGATGCTGTGGCTCGAGAAGTAAAAGAAGAACTTGGTGTCGCATCTAAAGCTGTTCAGTTAGCTTTCATTGTAGAAAATCGCTTTGAACAAGCAGGTGTCCACTATCATAATATTGAGTTTCATTATTTGGTTGATTTGTTAGAAAGAGCTCCATTGACGATGCAGGAAGATGCAAAGCGATTACCTTGCCGTTGGATTGCTTTAGATGATTTGCAGACTGTTGACCTGAAACCAGACTTTTTAAAAACAGCCTTACCAGAATGGGACGGCCAATTACAACACATTCATCTTGAAGAATAGGAGAGAAAAATGGCTTATCATTTTATTGAAGAATACGATATCATTGTCATTGGTGCTGGGCATGCGGGAGTTGAGGCTTCACTTGCTGCTAGTCGTATGGGCTGTAAGGTATTACTTGCGACCATTAATATCGAGATGTTGGCCTTTATGCCTTGTAATCCATCAATTGGTGGTTCTGCTAAGGGGATTGTTGTCCGTGAAGTAGACGCACTTGGTGGCGAAATGGCTAAGAACATAGACAAGACCTATATCCAAATGAAAATGCTCAACACTGGTAAAGGTCCTGCGGTACGTGCCCTTCGTGCGCAAGCTGACAAGGAGCTTTACTCTAAGGAAATGCGCAAAACGGTTGAAAATCAAGAAAATCTCACTCTCCGTCAAACTATGATTGACGAGATTTTGGTAGAAGATGGCAAGGTTTTCGGTGTTCGGACAGCGACTCATCAAGAATACGGTGCAAAGGCCGTTATCGTAACCACGGGGACTGCCCTTCGTGGAGAAATTATCATCGGGGATCTCAAGTATTCGTCAGGTCCGAATCACAGTCTAGCATCTGTTAATTTAGCAGATAATCTCAAAGAGTTAGGCCTAGAAATTGGGCGTTTCAAGACAGGGACACCCCCTCGTGTCAAAGCTTCTTCTATCAACTATGACGAAACAGAGATTCAGCCAGGAGATGAAACACCAAACCACTTCTCCTACACATCACGTGATGAAGACTATCTAAAAGATCAAGTGCCGTGTTGGTTGACCTATACGAATGGTCATAGCCATGAAATTATTCAAAATAATCTTTACCGTGCGCCGATGTTTACAGGGGTTGTAAAGGGAGTAGGTCCTCGCTATTGCCCATCTATTGAAGACAAGATTGTGCGTTTTGCGGACAAAGAACGTCACCAACTCTTCCTTGAGCCTGAAGGCCGAGATACTGAAGAGGTTTACGTGCAAGGCTTGTCAACGAGTCTTCCTGAAGATGTACAACGTGATTTAGTCCATTCTATCAAAGGCTTGGAAAATGCTGAGATGATGCGTACCGGTTATGCAATCGAGTATGATATGGTCTTGCCTCATCAATTGCGAGCGACACTTGAAACCAAGAAAATCTCAGGACTTTTCACAGCTGGTCAGACCAACGGAACGTCTGGTTACGAAGAAGCAGCAGGCCAAGGGATTATCGCTGGAATTAATGCGGCTTTGAAAATCCAAGGGAAACCTGAGTTGATTTTGAAGCGAAGTGATGGTTACATTGGGGTCATGATTGATGACTTGGTAACCAAGGGAACTGTTGAACCTTACCGTCTCTTGACTAGTCGTGCTGAATACCGTCTTATTCTCCGTCATGACAATGCGGACATGCGCTTGACAGAGATGGGACGTGAGATTGGCCTTGTTGACGATGAACGCTGGACGCGCTTTGAAATCAAGAAAAATCAATTTGAAAATGAAATGAAGCGCTTGGAAAGCATTAAGTTAAAACCTGTAAAGGAAACGAATGAGAAAGTTGCTGCAATGGGCTTCAAACCATTGACAGATGCGGTGACTGCCAAGGAGTTTCTTCGTCGTCCAGAAGTTTCTTACCAAGATGTGGTGGCCTTCATCGGACCAGCTGCTGAGGATTTGGATGACAAGATTATCGAATTGATTGAGACAGAAATCAAGTACGAAGGCTATATTTCAAAAGCCATGGATCAAGTTGCCAAGATGAAACGGATGGAAGAAAAACGCATTCCAGCCAACATCGATTGGGATGATATTGACTCGATCGCGACTGAAGCTCGCCAGAAGTTCAAGCTCATCAATCCAGAAACGATTGGTCAAGCCAGTCGAATTTCTGGTGTCAATCCAGCGGACATTTCTATCCTCATGGTGTATCTGGAAGGTAAAAATCGAAGTATTTCTAGGAATCAAGAAAAAAATGCTGACTAATTGCATCTCACTGAATTCTCTTTTGGGGAATTCAGTTTTTTAGATTTTTCCTCTTTTTTTCGAATGAAGAGAAAAGGAGGGATGACGATGTTAACTGTAGAAGAAAAAGCCTTTTTAGACCATTATAAGAAGTCTCCTTATCATCGTTTTTATGAGGTTGAACGTTTTGTTTCTTTGTCTGAAAAATTGCGTAAGCGTTCGCCACAGGCTGACAAGAACTAGACTTTTTGATATACTAGAACAAATTAAACGACAGGAGAGAATGAATGAACGTATATGGTAGATTAGAAGACGAATCGAATCCATATTTGGCGGAAAGTCAGGAGATTCTAGTGGAAAACGAGGAGCAACTAGAAATTGAAACTCGTCAACCGGTCCACTTACCATTTTTTAAAATTCTAATTTTGAGTACGTTAGTAGTGCTTGTATCCGTGGTTCTACCCTTTTTGTTAGGCTTACTAAGTCCAGAACAGGCTCAGGATTCTTATATTGGCTGGGCTATGCATGAGAGTGGGGATATCTATGCCGATTACTTTGGAACTAGCGGTCTCCTCTATTACTTTCTACAGTATCTAACCAAGGGTAGTATTTTATTTGCAGCCTTTAATTGGTTAGCCCTAGTAGGTGCTGGATTCTTTCTTTTCCGTTCGGCTTACAATCTGACGGAACAAAATCAGCAATCGCAACAAGTGTTGACGGTCTTTTATGTCCTGGCTAGTGCTCTTAGCTTTGGTGGTGGCTATGCAACTATTCTTGCCCTCCCATTCTTGTTCTATGCCCTCAGTTTAGTGACTGCCTATTTGGCAGAACCAGGTCATGATAAAGGTTTCATACTCATTGGAATTGTCTTGGCTCTAGCATTTTTCTTTGCACCTTTGGTTACAATCTTATTTGCATTTGTTTTATTTTTTGCTGTAACAGCTTTTAATGTTGGCCGTAACAACTTAACTCATGGTCTTTATCAATTCTTTGCAGCGGGCCTTGGTTTTTCAATTTTCTTTTATCCGATTGGTTACTATACGGTTTATAAGGGAAGCTTCGGGAATGCGATTAGTCAAATCCTTTATCCATTAGATAGTTTAAACTTTACGTCTAACTCGGGATTACTCGACAATATCCTCTTTTATGGATTGTTAGCAATTGCTCTTGGAGCATTGACGCTAGCATTGACAGGTCTCTTCAAATATAAACCATTGAAGCAATCAGTCTTATCAATCACTGCTTCAATAGCTGTCATTTTGGTATTAGTTTTAGAAATTTTTTCTACGGATCTTATCAATGGTAGTCGTATGATTGAGTTCCTTCCTTTCTTATCGCTTCTTTTGCTGACACGAATTCCAACAGAGAAAGCGGAAGGAGCGAATCGCCGTAGACGATCTAGAGAAGAAACTTCGGTGTGGGGAGCTTTTGTAAAAGGAAATATCTATCTACCAATTTTAGCTCTTGCTTACCTATTCTTAGCACCTGTAGTATCACGATATTTACTTCATGCAGAACTATATCAAGAACGTACAGCCATCGAAACCAAGGTCAAAGGGGAAACTCAAGCTACAGATCGTATCTATGTTTGGGATAATCTGACAAGTAGTTATAAGGCTAGTGAACGTTTAGCTGCGAGTCAGTTGCTTTCGCCTAGATTGCATACAGGACTTGGTGAAAATCGTACCAAGCTTGTTAATGATCTGAGAGATAATCAACCAAAGATGATTGTAGTGAATACAAAAACAAGTCTATGGACAGAAGTTGAGCAGCTCTTAGCTGAAAATTATCAAGCGGTTCAAAGTGAATTCAAAGATTTTAAACTCTATAAATTAAAATAAAAACTATCAATATCTTGTGTAATTTTAAAAAATTTTTATTTTTTGACACAAGATATTGATTTTTATTTTTTTAGTGATATAATACTTTTTAGAATCAATATTATATTTAAGAAAAGGGTATGGATATGATTGTATTGGAAGAGAAGACTGTCCCTGATCCAACTTTATTCGTTGAAAAGCGTGACGGTAGACGTGTCATTTTTGATGTAGATAAGATTGACAAAGCGCTTCATAAGGCTGCGGAAAAGGTTATGGATGTAACTCCTTTGGTCGAAAAGCGACTTAGTACCCTCGTTGAACGTATCGTTGACGAGATTCATAGCCGTTTCCCACAAGGTGTAAAAATCTATGAAATCCAAAACATCGTTGAGCACGAGTTGTTGGAAGCTAAAGAGTATGCCTTGGCTGAGGAGTATATCACTTATCGGACTCAAAGGGATTTTGAGCGCTCAAAAGCGACAGATATCAACTTTAGCATTCATAAGCTTCTCAATAAAGATCAGTCCGTTGTCAATGAAAATGCTAATAAGGATAGTGATGTCTTTAATACCCAGCGTGATTTAACAGCAGGGATTGTAGGAAAATCCATCGGTTTGCAAATGTTGCCTAAGCATGTAGCCAATGCTCATCAAAAAGGAGATATCCACTATCACGATTTGGACTACAGCCCTTACACACCGATGACAAACTGTTGTTTGATTGATTTCAAAGGTATGCTTGCTAATGGTTTCAAGATTGGGAATGCCGAGGTAGAGAGCCCTAAGTCTATCCAAACTGCGACAGCGCAGATTTCACAGATCATCGCAAATGTTGCTTCAAGCCAATATGGTGGCTGCTCGGCTGACCGTATCGATGAAGTTCTGGCGCCTTATGCAGAAAAAAATTATCAAAAACACCTCAAAGATGCAGAGGAATGGGTGTTGCCAGAAAAACGTGAAGATTATGCATGGAAAAAGGCAAAGAAAGACATCTATGATGCCATGCAGTCTCTTGAATATGAAATCAATACTCTCTTCACATCAAATGGGCAAACACCATTTACATCGCTTGGTTTTGGTCTAGGAACCAGTCGTTTTGAACGTGAAATTCAAAAGGCAATTTTGAATATTCGAATTAAAGGTCTTGGTTCAGAACACCGTACAGCTATCTTCCCTAAACTAATCTTCACCCTTAAAAGAGGATTAAACTTAGAAGAAGGAACTCCGAACTACGATATTAAGCAGTTGGCTTTAGAGTGCGCTACCAAGCGGATGTATCCGGATGTTTTGTCTTACGATAAAATTGTTGAGCTGACAGGTTCTTTCAAGGTTCCAATGGGATGCCGTTCTTTCCTTCAAGGATGGAAGGATGAAAACGGGGTAGAAGTTAATTCAGGCCGTATGAACTTAGGTGTTGTAACGGTCAATCTTCCACGTATTGCTCTTGAATCCGAAGGCGATATGAATAAGTTCTGGGAAATCTTTAATGAACGAATGAATATTGCTGAAGATGCACTTGTTTATCGAGTGGAACGTACGAAAGAGGCAACTCCAGCTAATGCGCCTATCCTCTATCAATATGGAGCTTTTGGTCATCGCCTTGGGAAGGAAGAAAGTGTTGACCAACTCTTTAAGAATCGTCGTGCGACTGTTTCGCTTGGCTATATCGGCCTTTATGAAGTGGCGACAGTCTTCTTTGGAAACAATTGGGAAACCAATCCTGAAGCTAAAGAATTCACCCTTGATATCATTCGAGACATGAAACATCGAGTAGAAGAGTGGTCAGACCAATATGGCTATCACTTCTCTATTTATTCAACGCCGTCTGAAAGTCTGACCGACCGTTTCTGTCGCCTGGATACGGAAAAATTTGGAAAGGTTCCGGACATAACTGATAAGGAATATTATACGAATAGTTTCCATTATGATGTCCGTAAAAATCCAACTCCTTTTGAAAAATTGGACTTCGAGAAGGTTTATCCAGAAGCGGGTGCATCAGGTGGTTTTATCCACTACTGTGAGTACCCAGTTCTTCAGCAAAATCCAAAGGCCTTGGAAGCTGTTTGGGATTATGCTTATGACCGTGTAGGTTATCTCGGAACCAATACTCCAATTGACCGCTGTTACAAGTGTGATTTTGAAGGAGATTTTACTCCGACTGAGAGAGGATTTGTTTGTCCAAATTGTGGCAATAGTGATCCAAAAACGGTAGATGTAGTCAAACGAACTTGTGGTTATCTTGGAAATCCGCAAGCTCGTCCGATGGTTAATGGTCGTCACAAGGAAATCGCTGCGCGTGTGAAACACATGAACGGTTCAACGATTAAGACACCTGGTCATAAAGTATAACTAAGAAAAGGAATTATGGGAAAATATCAATTAGACGATAAGGGCAAGGCTTTGGTTCAACGATTCCACGAAAAGCATTCAAAGGGTGGAGTCAATAAAAAAGACCGAGTAGCTAGCCTTAGAGAACAGTTTTTAAACAAAAACAAGAAAAAGTGAGAGTTGCCTCTCGCTTTTCTTATAGCGGGGAGGGGAATATGGAACTACGCAGACCGACATTGGCAGATAAAGAGACTGTTTTAGACATGATGGCAGAGTTTGAAAAGGGCCAATCAGCCCACGACGGTGGCTTTTGGGATGCTGAGGGTTTTTCTTACGAGAATTGGCTAGAAACTAACCTGAATAAAGAAATGGGAATAAACTTGCCTGAAAATCGCGTCCCATCAATTCAGTTCATATTATTTGATGAATCAGGCCATGCTTTAGGTTTTTTAAATTTACGATTGAGACTGAATGAGGGCTTGCTGAATTATGCTGGTCATATCGGTTATTCCATCCGCCCCTCTGAAAGGGGCAAAGGCTATGCCAAGGACGCTCTTCATCAAGGTCTACAAGTTGCTAAAGAAAAGAACATTCATCGTGCTCTGGTGACTTGTAGCACGGAAAATCCTGCCAGCCGAGCGGTTATCTTAGCTAATGGTGGGGAGTTGGAGGATGTTCGAAATGGTACCGAACGGTATTGGATAGAGTTGGAGTAGAAGGATGACATGGAATACACCAAAACCAGGAGAGTGGAAGAGTGAGGAACTTAGTCAGGGACGCATCATTGACTACAAGGCTTTTAACTTTGTGGATGGAGAAGGGGTGCGCAACTCCCTTTACGTAGCAGGATGTATGTTTCACTGTGAGGGCTGTTACAACGTGGCAACCTGGTCCTTTAATGCAGGTATACCTTATACCCCAGAGTTGGAAGAGCAAATCATAGCAGACCTAGCCCAACCCTATGTTCAAGGCTTGACTTTATTAGGAGGAGAACCCTTCCTAAATACAGGTATCCTTTTGCCCCTTGTAAAACGTATTCGAAAAGAGTTGCCAGAAAAAGATATCTGGTCTTGGACGGGCTACACTTGGGAAGAAATGATGTTAGAAACCCCTGATAAACTGGAGCTCTTGTCGCTGATTGATATCCTAGTCGATGGTCGGTATGACAAAAGCAAGCGTAATCTCATGCTCCAGTTCCGAGGTTCTTCTAATCAGCGGATTATCGATGTGCAAAAATCTCTACAAAGTGGAAAAGTAGTTATTTGGGACAAGCTTAACGATGGGAAGCAAAACTATGAGCAGGTGAAGAGAGAATGAAGAAAAAAGAGCTAATAGAAAGACTAGTATCAGAAATAGAATCAGGAAGAGTAAAAACGGTTGGAATCTATGGGCATGGAGCTTCGGGAAAGTCTTATTTTGCTAAAGAGCTGTACCAAGCTTTGGATCCGCAAAGTGTCAATCTGTTAGAAACAGATCCATACATTACCTCTTATAGACATTTGGTGGTGCCGAAAGAAGCAACAGAACAGAAGGTGACGGCTTGCCTACCTGTAGCTCATGAACTAGCAAGTTTAGAAAGAGATATTCTAGCACTACAAAATGGCATGGACTTATTGACGATTGAAGAGCCGTGGAAAGCAAGTGAAGTGTTATCGGGTTCGAAATCAACGTTGATTGTAGAAGGAATGTCCGTTGCATATTTACCTAAACGTTTATTTGATTTAACCATTTGTTTTTATACGGATGATGAAACTGAGTTGGAACGTCGTCTAGCTCGGGACACTACTGTGAGAAAAAGAGAGGCCTCGTTTGTTCATGAAACTCATCAAATCCGACGCGGACAATATCGCCGATATTATCAAGAAACAGAAAAAGAAGCGGATGTGTTAATTAATCAATCTCAAAATCAGTTTCAAATAGAGAAAGACTATTTAATAGGAAAAGATATGTAAAAATTGAGAATAGGTTGTCTTTTTTAGATCAGGAATATACGAAAACATTTTCATGATAAAAATTTTAAAAAACAGCTACAAACCCCTTGCATTCGCGAGGGGTTTGTGTTATTCTATTATGGTGCTGTAAAAACAGCTATAGCTTTGATGCAAGAGGTTGCGACACGCTCGGTTGCATTGCCACGCAACGCGCGTCGGTTTTCTTGTGGAGCTAGCCTATTATCTTAAATAGACGAAAAGGAGAAAAAGATGGCAAACAAAAAAATCCGTATCCGTTTGAAAGCGTACGAACACCGTACACTTGACACAGCGGCTGCAAAAATCGTAGAATCAGCTACTCGTACAGGTGCACAAGTTGCGGGTCCGATCCCACTTCCAACTGAACGTAGTCTCTACACAATCATTCGTGCGACTCACAAATATAAAGATTCTCGCGAACAATTCGAAATGCGTACACACAAACGTTTGATCGATATCGTTAACCCAACTCAAAAAACAGTTGATGCCTTGATGAAATTGGATCTTCCAAGTGGTGTAAACGTAGAAATCAAACTTTAATTTAAAGCTTGATACCTTGAGCATGAAAAACGCTCGTTAAAAACTTTTTGAATAAAAAATATAGAAAAGGAACTATTTTCTCATGACAAAAGGAATCTTAGGGAAAAAAGTGGGAATGACTCAAATCTTCACTGAAGCTGGCGAATTGATCCCTGTAACAGTTATCGAAGCAACTCCAAACGTTGTTCTTCAAGTTAAAACTGTTGAAACAGATGGTTACAACGCTATCCAAGTTGGTTTCGATGACAAACGCGAAGTATTGAGCAACAAACCTGCTAAAGGACATGTAGCAAAAGCTAACACGGCTCCTAAGCGCTTCATTCGTGAATTCAAAAACGTTGAAGGCTTGGAAGTTGGTGCTGAAATCACAGTTGAAACTTTCGCAGCTGGAGATGTTGTTGACGTAACTGGTACTTCTAAAGGTAAAGGTTTCCAAGGTGTTATCAAACGCCACGGACAATCACGTGGACCTATGGCTCACGGTTCTCGTTACCACCGTCGTCCAGGTTCTATGGGACCTGTTGCACCTAACCGCGTATTCAAAGGTAAAAACCTTGCAGGACGTATGGGTGGCGATCGTGTAACCATTCAAAACCTTGAAGTTGTACAAGTTGTTCCAGAAAAGAACGTTATCCTTATCAAAGGTAACGTACCAGGTGCTAAGAAATCTCTTATCACTATCAAGTCAGCAGTTAAAGCTGGTAAATAATAAGGAAAGGGGAATACAGTCAAAATGGCAAATGTAACATTATTCGACCAAACTGGTAAACAAGCGGGCGAAGTTGTTCTTAACGATGCAATCTTTGGTATCGAACCAAATGAATCAGTTGTGTTTGATGTCATCGTTAGCCAACGTGCTAGCCTTCGTCAAGGAACTCACGCAGTTAAAAACCGCTCTGCTGTTTCAGGTGGCGGACGCAAACCATGGCGTCAAAAAGGAACTGGACGTGCTCGTCAAGGATCTATCCGCTCTCCACAATGGCGTGGTGGTGGAATCGTCTTCGGACCAACTCCACGTAGCTATGCGTACAAACTTCCTCAAAAAGTTCGTCGCCTTGCACTTAAGTCTGTTTATTCAGAAAAAGTTGCTGAAAACAAATTTGTAGCCGTTGATTCTCTTGAATTTACAGCTCCAAAAACTGCTGAATTTGCAAAAGTTCTTGCAGCTTTGAGCATCGATTCTAAAGTCCTTGTTATTCTTGAAGAAGGAAATGAATTCGCAGCTCTTTCAGCTCGTAACCTTCCAAATGTGAAAGTTGCGACTGCTACAACTGCAAGTGTTCTTGACATCGCAAATAGTGACAAACTTCTTGTTACTCAAGCAGCTATCTCTAAAATCGAGGAGGTTCTTGCATAATGAATTTGTATGATGTTATTAAAAAACCTGTTATCACTGAAGGCACAATGGCTCAACTTGAAGCAGGAAAATACGTATTTGAAGTTGACACTCGTGCACACAAACTTTTGATCAAGCAAGCTGTTGAAGCTGCTTTTGAAGGCGTAAAAGTTGCCAACGTTAATACAATCACTGTAAAACCTAAAGCTAAACGCGTTGGACGTTATACTGGTTTTACTAACAAAACTAAGAAAGCTATCATCACACTTACAGCTGATTCAAAAGCAATCGAGTTGTTTGCTGCTGAAGCTGAATAATCTAAGGAGGAAATATCGTGGGAATTCGTGTTTATAAACCAACATCAAACGGTCGCCGTAATATGACTTCTTTGGATTTCGCTGAAATCACAACAAGCACACCAGAAAAAACTTTGCTTGTTGCTTTGAAGAACAAGGCTGGTCGTAACAACAACGGTCGTATCACAGTTCGTCACCAAGGTGGTGGGCACAAACGTTTCTACCGTTTGGTTGACTTCAAGCGTAACAAAGATAATGTTGAAGCAGTTGTTCAAACTATTGAGTACGATCCAAACCGTTCTGCAAACATCGCTCTTGTACACTACACTGACGGTGTGAAAGCATACATCATCGCGCCAAAAGGTCTTGAAGTTGGTCAACGTATCGTTTCAGGTCCTGAAGCAGATATCAAAGTAGGTAACGCTCTTCCACTTGCTAACATCCCAGTTGGTACTTTGGTTCACAACATTGAGTTGAAACCAGGTCGTGGTGGGGAATTGGTACGTGCTGCCGGAGCATCAGCTCAAGTATTGGGTCAAGAAGGTAAATACGTTCTTGTTCGCCTTCAATCTGGTGAAGTTCGTATGATTCTTGGAACTTGTCGTGCTACAGTTGGTGTTGTCGGAAACGAACAACATGGACTTGTAAACCTTGGTAAAGCAGGACGTAGCCGTTGGAAAGGTATCCGCCCAACAGTTCGTGGTTCTGTAATGAACCCTAACGATCACCCACACGGTGGTGGTGAAGGTAAAGCACCAGTTGGTCGTAAAGCACCATCTACTCCATGGGGCAAACCTGCTCTTGGTCTTAAAACTCGTAACAAAAAAGCGAAATCTGACAAACTTATCGTTCGTCGTCGCAACGAGAAATAATTTAAAACTAGTCGCATAAGCTACTAGGACATTCCGCCAGCTCGGTAGTGCTCCGCGAGAGCACAAGCCGCTGTGGTACAACATTTAAAGGAGAAAAAATAAAAATGGGACGCAGTCTTAAAAAAGGACCTTTCGTCGATGAGCATTTGATGAAAAAAGTTGAAGCTCAAGCTAACGACGAAAAGAAAAAAGTTATTAAAACTTGGTCACGTCGTTCAACGATTTTCCCAAGTTTCATTGGTTACACTATTGCAGTATACGATGGACGTAAACACGTACCTGTTTACATTCAAGAAGACATGGTAGGTCACAAGCTTGGTGAATTTGCGCCAACTCGTACTTACAAAGGTCACGCTGCAGACGATAAGAAAACACGTAGAAAATAAGGAGAACATAAATGGCAGAAATTACTTCAGCTAAAGCAATGGCTCGCACAGTACGTGTTTCACCTCGTAAATCACGTCTTGTTCTTGATAACATCCGTGGTAAAAGCGTAGCCGATGCAATCGCAATTTTGACATTCACTCCAAACAAAGCTGCTGAAGTCATCTTGAAAGTTTTGAACTCAGCTGTAGCTAACGCTGAAAACAACTTTGGTTTGGATAAAGCTAACTTGGTAGTATCTGAAGCATTCGCAAACGAAGGACCAACTATGAAACGTTTCCGTCCACGTGCGAAAGGTTCAGCTTCACCAATCAATAAACGTACAGCTCATATTACTGTAGCTGTTGCAGAAAAATAAGGAGGTAAAATCGTGGGACAAAAAGTACATCCAATTGGTATGCGTGTCGGCATCATCCGTGATTGGGATGCCAAATGGTATGCTGAAAAAGAATACGCGGATTACCTTCATGAAGATCTTGCAATCCGTAAATTCGTTCAAAAAGAACTTGCTGACGCAGCAGTTTCAACTATTGAAATCGAACGCGCAGTAAACAAAGTTAACGTTTCACTTCACACTGCTAAACCAGGTATGGTTATCGGTAAAGGTGGCGCTAACGTTGATGCACTCCGTGCAAAACTTAACAAATTGACTGGAAAACAAGTACACATCAACATCATCGAAATCAAACAACCTGATTTGGATGCTCACCTTGTTGGTGAAGGAATTGCTCGTCAATTGGAGCAACGTGTTGCTTTCCGTCGTGCACAAAAACAAGCAATCCAACGTGCTATGCGTGCTGGAGCTAAAGGAATCAAAACTCAAGTATCAGGTCGTTTGAACGGTGCAGATATCGCCCGTGCTGAAGGATACTCTGAAGGAACAGTTCCACTTCACACACTTCGTGCAGATATCGATTACGCTTGGGAAGAAGCAGATACTACATACGGTAAACTTGGTGTTAAAGTATGGATCTACCGTGGTGAAGTTCTTCCAGCTCGTAAAAACACTAAAGGAGGTAAATAACCAATGTTAGTACCTAAACGTGTTAAACACCGTCGTGAATTCCGTGGTAAAATGCGCGGTGAAGCTAAAGGTGGAAAAGAAGTAGCATTTGGTGAATACGGCCTTCAAGCTACAACTAGCCACTGGATCACTAACCGCCAAATCGAGGCTGCTCGTATCGCCATGACTCGTTACATGAAACGTGGTGGTAAAGTTTGGATTAAAATCTTCCCTCACAAATCGTACACAGCAAAAGCTATCGGGGTTCGTATGGGATCTGGTAAAGGGGCTCCTGAAGGTTGGGTAGCACCAGTTAAACGTGGTAAAGTGATGTTTGAAATCGCTGGTGTATCTGAAGAGATTGCTCGCGAAGCGCTTCGTCTTGCAGGCCACAAATTGCCAGTTAAAACTAAATTCGTAAAACGTGAAGCAGAATAAGGAGAAGGCATGAAACTTAATGAAGTAAAAGAATTTGTTAAAGAACTTCGTGGTCTTTCTCAAGAAGAACTCGCGAAGCGCGAAAACGAATTGAAAAAAGAATTGTTTGAACTTCGTTTCCAAGCTGCTACTGGTCAATTAGAACAAACAGCTCGCTTGAAAGAAGTTAAAAAACAAATCGCTCGTATCAAAACAGTTCAATCTGAAGCGAAATAATAGACTAGGGAAGGAGAATTTCAATGGAACGCAATAATCGTAAAGTTCTTGTTGGACGTGTTGTATCTGACAAAATGGACAAGACAATCACAGTTGTAGTTGAAACAAAACGTAACCACCCAGTCTATGGTAAACGTATTAACTACTCAAAAAAATACAAAGCGCATGATGAAAACAATGTTGCCAAAGAAGGCGATATTGTACGTATCATGGAAACTCGTCCGCTTTCAGCTACAAAACGTTTCCGTCTTGTAGAAGTTGTTGAAGAAGCGGTTATCATCTAATCAAACCTGAAAGGAGAAAACTGAAATGATTCAAACAGAAACTCGTTTGAAAGTCGCAGACAATAGCGGTGCACGTGAAATCTTGACTATCAAAGTTCTTGGTGGTTCTAAACGTAAATTCGCGAACATCGGTGATGTTATTGTGGCATCTGTAAAACAAGCTACTCCTGGTGGTGCGGTTAAAAAAGGTGACGTTGTTAAAGCAGTTATCGTTCGTACTAAATCAGGTGCTCGTCGTGCTGATGGTTCTTACATCAAATTTGACGAAAATGCAGCAGTTATCATCCGTGACGACAAAACTCCTCGCGGAACACGTATCTTTGGCCCTGTTGCACGTGAATTGCGTGAAGGTGGCTTCATGAAGATCGTGTCACTTGCTCCAGAAGTACTTTAATCAATAAAACAAACACAGTCCCCTGGATTAGCCAGGGTGCCCTTTGGGCGTAAGAATAAAAGGAGAAATAAATGTTTGTAAAAAAAGGCGACAAAGTTCGCGTAATCGCTGGTAAAGATAAGGGAACAGAAGCTGTTGTCCTTACTGCCCTTCCAAAAGTAAACAAAGTTATCGTTGAAGGTGTTAACATCGTTAAGAAACATCAACGTCCAACTAACGAACTTCCTCAAGGTGGTATCATCGAGAAGGAAGCAGCTATCCACGTATCAAACGTTCAAGTTTTGGACAAAAATGGTGTAGCTGGTCGTGTTGGTTACAAATTTGTAGACGGTAAAAAAGTTCGCTACAACAAAAAATCAGGCGAAGTGCTTGATTAATCACGAAGGAAAGGAGAAGTATAATGGCAAATCGTTTAAAAGAAAAATATCTTAATGAAGTAGTTCCTGCTTTGACAGAACAATTTAACTACTCATCAGTGATGGCTGTGCCTAAAGTAGATAAGATCGTTTTGAACATGGGTGTTGGTGAAGCTGTATCAAACGCTAAAAGCCTTGAAAAAGCTGCTGAAGAATTGGCACTTATCTCAGGTCAAAAACCACTTATCACTAAAGCTAAAAAATCAATCGCCGGCTTCCGTCTTCGTGAAGGTGTTGCGATCGGTGCAAAAGTTACCCTTCGTGGTGAACGTATGTATGAATTCTTGGATAAATTGGTTTCAGTTTCACTTCCACGTGTGCGTGACTTCCATGGTGTTCCAACAAAATCATTTGACGGACGCGGAAACTACACACTTGGTGTGAAGGAACAATTGATTTTCCCAGAAATCAACTTTGATGACGTTGACAAAACTCGTGGTCTTGACATCGTTATCGTAACTACTGCTAACACTGACGAAGAGTCACGTGCATTGCTTACAGGCCTTGGAATGCCTTTTGCAAAATAATATAGGAGGTATAACTAATGGCTAAAAAATCTATGATTGCTAAGAACAAACGCCCAGCGAAGTTCTCTACTCAAGCATACACTCGCTGTGAACGTTGTGGACGTCCACACTCAGTTTACCGCAAGTTTAAACTTTGCCGTGTTTGCTTCCGTGAATTGGCATACAAAGGTCAAATCCCTGGTGTAACAAAAGCATCTTGGTAATATTATGATACAAAGAGCGTAACAACCCCAGCAAAAATAGGAGATTTGGTACAGGAGCGATGCTCCAAAACAAATCTATCTTTTTTGCACAGGTTGTAGCTCGTGTTCAAATGAGAATAATCTCGTTTGAATGTGTCAACACTATCTGAGCCTAGCTCAATCATTAACTAGCAAGTGCAACTTGCAAACTACTAGTAAGAGGAGAAAAATAAAATGGTTATGACTGACCCAATCGCAGACTTCCTAACTCGTATTCGTAACGCTAACCAAGCAAAACACGAAGTACTTGAAGTACCTGCATCAAACATCAAAAAAGGGATTGCTGAAATCCTTAAACGCGAAGGTTTTGTTAAGAACGTAGAAATCATCGAAGATGACAAACAAGGCATCATCCGTGTATTCCTTAAATACGGAACTAACGGTGAACGAGTTATCACTAACTTGAAACGTGTTTCTAAACCAGGACTTCGTGTTTACAAAAAACGTGAAGATCTTCCAAAAGTACTTAACGGTCTTGGAATTGCTATCCTTTCAACTTCTGAAGGTTTGCTTACTGATAAAGAAGCACGCCAAAAGAACGTTGGTGGAGAGGTTATCGCTTACGTTTGGTAAAATCAAGATACAAAGCTCGTAAAGAACAAAGCAAAATTAGGAAGTTGGAGCCGTTTGTTTACAAATAAGCCAACTTATCTATTTTGCACAGTTCTTAGAGCGTGTTCAGTTCAGCTGATGAACGAATTTAGTATCTGATTTAATGAATGAACTAATTGAACACGGGCTAAAGTCTGTGTGAAAAAGATAAACTTTCCTAGAAACTCCAGTTTCTTCGTCAAGTTTTCTATTTTCACTTTGACTTTATAACGCCCTCTGTATCTTAGTTCCCCGTGAAAACTGGTCGCTTGCGGCCTGACAATTTAACAGGAGAATAAAAACATGTCACGTATTGGTAATAAAGTTATTCCGTTGCCTGCTGGTGTTGAAATCACTAACAAGGATAACGTTGTAACTGTAAAAGGACCTAAAGGAGAACTTACTCGTACGTTCTCAAAAGATATCGATATCCGTGTGGAAGGAACTGAAGTAACGCTTCACCGTCCAAACGATACAAAAGAAATGAAAACAATCCATGGAACAACTCGTGCTCTTTTGCACAACATGGTTGTTGGAGTATCTGAAGGATTTAAGAAAGAACTTGAAATGCGCGGGGTTGGATACCGTGCACAACTTCAAGGATCTAAACTTGTTTTGGCTGTTGGTAAATCTCATCCAGACGAAGTTGAAGCTCCAGAAGGAATTACTTTTGAACTACCAAACCCAACAACAATCGTTGTTCACGGAATTTCAAAAGAAGTAGTTGGTCAAACAGCTGCTTATGTACGTAGCCTTCGTTCACCAGAACCTTATAAAGGTAAGGGTATCCGTTACGTTGGTGAATATGTTCGCCGTAAAGAAGGTAAAACTGGTAAATAATGTTGAGTGGTTGGTTGTCAACCGACAAACTCATTACCAACTTTGTGCATAGCACATAATTAAAAATTAAAGAGGTGAAAACTGTGATTTCTAAACCAGATAAAAACAAACTCCGCCAAAAACGCCACCGTCGCGTTCGCGGAAAACTCTCTGGAACTGCTGATCGCCCACGTTTGAACGTTTATCGTTCTAATACAGGCATCTACGCTCAAGTGATTGATGACGTAGCGGGTGTAACGCTCGCAAGTGCTTCAACTCTTGACAAAGAAGTTTCAAAAGGAACAAAAACTGAACAAGCCGTTGCTGTCGGTAAACTCGTTGCAGAACGTGCAAACGCTAAAGGTATTTCAGAAGTGGTGTTCGACCGCGGTGGATATCTATATCACGGACGTGTGAAAGCTTTGGCTGATGCAGCTCGTGAAAACGGATTGAAATTCTAATAGGAGGACACTAGAAAATGGCATTTAAAGACAATGCAGTAGAACTTGAAGAACGCGTAGTTGCCGTTAACCGTGTTACAAAAGTTGTTAAAGGTGGACGTCGTCTTCGTTTTGCAGCTCTTGTAGTTGTTGGTGACCGCAATGGTCGTGTAGGATTTGGTACTGGTAAAGCTCAAGAAGTTCCAGAAGCAATCCGCAAAGCAGTAGAAGATGCTAAGAAAAACTTGATCGAAGTTCCTATGGTTGGGACAACAATTCCACACGAAGTACTTTCAGAATTCGGTGGAGCTAAAGTATTGTTGAAACCTGCTGTGGAAGGTTCTGGAGTTGCCGCTGGCGGTGCAGTTCGTGCCGTTGTGGAATTGGCAGGTGTGGCAGATATTACATCTAAATCACTTGGCTCTAACACTCCAATCAACATTGTTCGCGCAACTGTTGAAGGTTTGAAACAATTGAAACGCGCTGAAGAAGTTGCTGCCCTTCGTGGTATTTCAGTTTCTGATTTGGCATAAGAAAGGGGATAAAATGGCTCAAATTAAAATTACTTTGACTAAGTCTCCAATCGGACGCATTCCATCACAACGTAAAACTGTTGTAGCACTTGGACTTGGCAAATTGAACAGCTCTGTTATTAAAGAAGATAACGCTGCTATCCGTGGTATGATTACTGCAGTATCTCACTTGGTAACAGTTGAAGAAGTAAACTAATGATTGTTTAGGGGATGTGCATATTACCATCCCCTAAAACTAGATATAGTCATCATAGATGACACAGTATAGGCGAGTTGATAAAGGAGACAACCTTTTCTCCTTTATCGGCGCTAGCATTTTACAAAAGAGGAGAAAATATACAATGAAACTTCATGAATTGAAACCTGCAGAAGGTTCTCGTAAAACTCGTAACCGTGTTGGTCGTGGTACTTCATCAGGTAACGGTAAAACATCTGGTCGTGGTCAAAAAGGTCAAAAAGCTCGTAGCGGTGGCGGAGTACGTCTTGGTTTTGAAGGTGGACAAACTCCATTGTTCCGTCGTCTTCCAAAACGTGGATTTACAAACATCAACGCTAAAGAATATGCTATTGTAAACCTTGACCAATTGAACATCTTTGAAGATGGTGCAGAAGTAACTCCAGTTGTACTTGTAGAATCAGGAATTGTTAAAGCTGAAAAATCAGGTATCAAGATTCTTGGTAACGGTGAGTTAACCAAGAAATTGACTGTTAAAGCTGCTAAATTCTCTAAATCAGCTGAAGAAGCTATCACTGCTAAAGGTGGTTCTGTTGAAGTCATCTAAGAGAGGTGACCTATGTTTTTTAAATTATTGAGAGAAGCATTCAAAGTTAAACAAGTTCGATCAAAAATTTTATTTACAATTTTTATCGTATTTGTATTTCGAATTGGTACTAGTATCACTGTGCCATGGGTAAATGCAAATAGCTTGAACGCTTTGAGTGGACTATCCTTTTTAAATATGTTGAGCTTAGTGTCAGGGAATGCCATGAAAAACTTCTCAGTTTTTGCTCTGGGAGTTAGTCCTTACATTACAGCCTCAATCGTCGTCCAACTCTTGCAGATGGATTTATTACCAAAATTTGTAGAGTGGGGCAAACAAGGGGAAGTTGGTCGTAGAAAGTTAAACCAAGCAACTCGATACATTGCATTAGTGCTTGCATTTGTGCAATCAGTTGGGATTACTGCCGGTTTTAATGCTCTATCTGGAGCTAAACTTTTGACTGTACCACTTACACCACAAGTTTTCCTTGTGATTGGAGCCATCTTAACAGCAGGAAGCATGATTGTGACCTGGCTTGGAGAGCAAATCACAGATAAGGGATATGGGAATGGTGTTTCAATGATTATCTTTGCAGGGATTGTTGCTTCAATTCCTGATATGGTTAAAGGCATCTATGTGGATTACTTTGTCAACGTTCCAAGTAGTCGCTTGACATCGTCTCTCATTTTTGTTGCTATCTTAATCATCGCTGTTTTGTTGATTGTTTACTTTACAACTTACGTTGAACAAGCTAAATACAAGATTCCAATTCAGTATACAAAGGTAGCTCAAGGTGCACCATCAAGTTCTTATCTTCCGTTGAAGATTAACCCTGCTGGGGTTATCCCGGTTATCTTTGCCAGCTCCATTACAGCAGCACCGGCAGCAATTCTACAATTTGTAAGTGCATCTGGTCTTAACTGGGAGTGGGTAAAAACAGCTCAAGAGTTGGTATCTACATCGACGCCTTCAGGTGTTGCTTTGTATGCTCTGTTGATTATTCTCTTTACATTCTTCTATACATTTGTACAGATCAATCCAGAGAAAGCGGCAGAAAATTTACAAAAGAGTGGAGCTTATATCCATGGTGTCCGTCCTGGTAAAGGGACAGAAGAATATATGTCAAAACTTCTTCGTCGTCTCGCAACTGTCGGATCCCTCTTCCTAGGTGTTATTTCTATTTTACCTATTGTAGCGAAAGATTTATTTGGGCTTTCAGAGGTTGTTGCTTTTGGGGGAACAAGTTTGCTAATCATTATCTCTACAGGTATTGAAGGAATAAAACAATTGGAAGGTTATCTATTGAAACGTAAGTATGTTGGTTTCTTAGATACAACAGAATAATTGTAATAGAAAATAAAATTCACTATTGCTCAGAGAGTGGAGTGTAAAAATCAAAGACCTTGTCAGATTTTTAACTCCCCTCTTCTATTTTGTTTTTAAATAGGAGTTGAAATGAATTTTTGCTTCTATTTAAAAATAAAAAAGGAGATTGGATCATGAATCTTTTGATTATGGGTTTGCCTGGAGCAGGTAAGGGAACACAAGCAGCAAAAATTGTTGAAGAATTTCACGTTGCCCACATCTCAACAGGTGATATGTTTCGTGCAGCAATGGCTAACCAAACTGAAATGGGTGTGTTAGCTAAGTCGTATATTGACAAAGGCGAATTGGTTCCAGATGAAGTTACAAATGGAATTGTTAAAGAACGTCTTTCTCAAGATGATATTAAAGAAACTGGTTTCTTGTTGGATGGATACCCACGTACAATTGAGCAAGCTCATGCCTTAGATAAAACATTGGCTGAACTTGGAATTAAACTTGAAGGTGTTATCAACATCGAAGTAGATCCATCTTGCCTACTTGAACGTTTGAGTGGTCGTATCATTCATCGTGAAACTGGCGAAACTTTCCATAAAGTATTCAACCCACCAGTTGATTACAAAGAGGAAGATTATTACCAACGTGAAGATGATAAACCTGAGACAGTTAAGCGTCGTTTGGATGTCAATATTGCTCAAGGTGAACCAATCATTGCTCACTATCGTGCTAAAGGTCTAGTACATGATATCGAAGGCAACCAAGATATCAATGATGTCTTTAAAGATATCGAAAAGGTATTGACAAATTTGAAATAAAAGCGTTTTTCAGGCTTGCAAAATGTCTTGACAAATGTTATACTGAGTTAGTCTGACTTATAATTGTTGTCTCTGTGTCTAGAGGCATCAAATCGAAATTTAGGGAGGTACTTTTGCGTGGCAAAAGACGATGTGATTGAAGTTGAAGGCAAAGTAGTCGATACGATGCCGAATGCAATGTTTACGGTTGAACTTGAAAATGGACATCAGATTTTAGCAACAGTTTCTGGTAAAATTCGTAAAAACTATATTCGTATTTTAGCGGGAGATCGTGTTACTGTTGAAATGAGTCCATATGACTTGACACGTGGACGTATCACTTACCGCTTTAAATAATCGAAAAACTTGGAGGGATAAGAAATGAAAGTAAGACCATCGGTCAAACCAATTTGCGAATACTGTAAAGTAATTCGTCGTAATGGTCGTGTTATGGTAATTTGCCCAGCAAATCCAAAACACAAACAACGTCAAGGATAAGATAGAAAGGAGAAAACATGGCTCGTATTGCTGGAGTTGATATTCCCAATGACAAACGCGTAGTTATCTCATTGACTTATGTCTATGGTATCGGACTTGCAACATCTCAAAAGATTTTGGCAGCTGCTGGAGTTTCAGAAGATATTCGTGTTCGTGACCTTACATCAGATCAAGAAGATGCTATCCGTCGTGAAGTGGATGCAATTAAAGTTGAAGGTGACCTTCGTCGTGAAGTGAACTTGAACATCAAACGTTTGATGGAAATCGGTTCATACCGTGGTATCCGTCACCGTCGTGGACTTCCTGTCCGTGGACAAAACACTAAAAACAACGCTCGCACTCGTAAAGGTAAAGCTGTTGCGATTGCTGGTAAGAAAAAATAATATAGGAGGTAAAAGTCTTGGCTAAACCAACACGTAAACGTCGTGTGAAAAAGAATATCGAATCTGGTATTGCTCATATTCACGCTACATTTAATAACACTATTGTTATGATTACTGATGTGCATGGTAATGCAATCGCTTGGTCATCAGCTGGTGCTCTTGGTTTCAAAGGTTCTCGTAAATCTACACCATTTGCTGCTCAAATGGCTTCAGAAGCTGCTGCTAAATCTGCACAAGAACACGGTCTTAAATCAGTTGAAGTTACTGTAAAAGGTCCAGGTTCTGGTCGTGAGTCAGCTATTCGTGCTCTTGCTGCCGCTGGTCTTGAAGTAACAGCAATTCGTGATGTGACTCCAGTGCCACACAATGGTGCTCGTCCTCCAAAACGTCGCCGTGTATAATCATTACCTTTACACTGCTTTTCGTTTAAGAGGGAGTAACTAAATGATCGAGTTTGAAAAACCAAATATAACAAAAATTGATGAAAATAAAGATTATGGCAAGTTTGTAATCGAACCACTAGAACGTGGATACGGTACAACACTTGGTAACTCTCTTCGTCGTGTACTTCTTGCTTCTCTTCCAGGAGCAGCTGTTACATCTATCGATATCGATGGAGTATTACATGAATTTGATACAATTCCTGGTGTTCGCGAAGACGTGATGCAAATCATTCTGAACATTAAAGGTATTGCAGTTAAATCATATGTAAAAGACGAAAAGACTATTGAACTTGATGTTGAAGGTCCTGCTGAAGTGACAGCCGGAGATATTTTAACGGACAGTGATATTGAAATCGTAAATCCAGATCATTATCTTTTTACAATCGGAGAAGGTGCTTCATTTAAAGCAACTATGACTGTAAACACTGGTCGTGGTTATGTACCTGCAGATGAAAATAAAAAAGATAATGCCCCAGTTGGAACACTTGCTGTAGATTCTATTTATACACCAGTTACAAAAGTTAACTATCAAGTTGAACCTGCTCGTGTAGGAAGCAATGATGGTTTCGACAAATTAACCCTTGAAATCTTGACAAATGGAACAATCATTCCAGAAGATGCTTTAGGGCTTTCAGCACGTATCTTGACTGAACATCTTGATTTGTTTACAAATCTTACAGAGATTGCTAAGTCAACTGAAGTAATGAAAGAAGCTGATACTGAATCGGACGACCGCATTTTGGAACGTACGATTGAAGAACTGGATTTATCTGTGCGCTCATACAACTGTTTGAAACGTGCCGGTATCAATACTGTGCATGATTTAACAGAAAAATCTGAAGCAGAGATGATGAAAGTAAGAAATCTTGGACGCAAGAGTTTGGAAGAAGTGAAACTCAAACTCATTGATTTGGGTCTTGGATTAAAAGATAAATAAAGGAGGAATACATGGCTTACCGTAAACTAGGACGCACTAGCTCACAACGTAAAGCAATGCTTCGCGATTTGACAACTGATCTTTTGATCAACGAATCAATCGTGACAACTGAAGCTCGTGCTAAAGAAATCCGTAAAACTGTTGAAAAAATGATTACTCTAGGTAAACGTGGTGATTTGCATGCACGTCGTCAAGCTGCTGCTTTCGTACGTAATGAAATCGCATCTGAAAACTATGATGAAGCAACTGACAAGTACACTTCTACTACAGCTCTTCAAAAATTGTTCTCAGAAATTGCACCTCGTTACGCAGACCGTAACGGTGGATACACTCGTATCCTTAAAACTGAACCACGTCGTGGTGATGCAGCGCCAATGGCGATCATCGAATTAGTATAAAATCATCAATTTTGTTGAGTGTTATGATGATGGAGCCCTGTGCTCTTAGTCTAGCTCTGGTCTACCGCTAGGACTCATGTCCTAGCGGGAACACTCATCATAAGATGGTAGGGTAGACGCTTGTTTACGAAATTGTTTTTCTATTAAGAACAATTTCGTAAGCAGGCGTTTTTTAGTTTTTTTGTTGTAAATGTGCTATACTGAGAAAAAAGAAAATCATAAAACTAGAAATTCTTATGATTTCAAGAATGGAGGTCCAATATGAAAGCTATTATAACTGTAGTTGGAAAAGATAAGGGTGGAATTGTTGCAGGTGTTGCAACTAAGATTGCTGAATTAGGATTAAATATTGATGATATTTCGCAAACAGTTTTGGATGAGTTCTTCACAATGATGGCTGTTGTATCTAGTGATGAAAAACAAGATTTTACTCATTTGAGAAATGAATTTGAGGATTTTGGTCAGACTTTGAATGTTAAAATCAATATTCAGAGTGCGGCTATTTTTGATGCTATGTATAATATCTAGGAGGCGATTATGGATATTAGACAAGTTACTGAAACAATCGCCATGATTGAAGAGCAAAACTTTGATATCAGAACTATTACTATGGGGATTTCTCTTTTAGACTGTATTGACCCAGATATCAATAAGGCTGCAGATAAAATTTATAATAAAATAACTAGCAAAGCAGCCAATTTAGTTGCTGTCGGTAATGAAATTGCTGCGGAACTTGGGATTCCGATTGTGAATAAACGGGTGTCTGTAACCCCGATTTCTCTGATTGGAGCAGCCACTGATGCAATAGATTATCTTCCTTTGGCAAAGGCTTTGGATAAGGCTGCTAAGGAAATTGGTGTGGATTTTATTGGAGGTTTTTCTGCCTTGGTACAAAAAGGGTATCAAAAAGGAGACGAAATCTTGATCAACTCTATTCCTCGCGCTTTGGCTGAGACAGATAAGGTTTGTTCGTCTGTCAATATTGGTTCGACTAAGTCAGGAATTAACATGACTGCTGTAGCTGATATGGGACGTATTATCAAAGAGACGGCTGTTTTATCGGATCTTGGCGCAGCTAAGTTAGTTGTTTTTGCGAATGCAGTCGAAGACAATCCATTTATGGCTGGGGCCTTTCATGGTGTTGGTGAAGCAGATGTTATCATCAATGTCGGTGTCTCTGGTCCGGGCGTCGTCAAACGTGCCCTTGAAAAGGTACGTGGTGAAAGTTTTGATGTAGTTGCAGAAACCGTCAAAAAGACAGCATTTAAGATTACTCGTATCGGACAACTTGTTGGTCAAATGGCTAGTGAACGGCTTGGTGTGAAATTTGGGATTGTAGATCTGAGTTTGGCACCAACCCCTGCAGTTGGAGATTCTGTGGCTCGCGTTCTTGAGGAAATGGGGCTAGAAACTGTTGGTACTCACGGGACGACTGCAGCCCTAGCTCTTTTGAATGATCAGGTGAAAAAGGGTGGAGTTATGGCTTGTAACCAAGTTGGTGGACTATCCGGTGCTTTTATCCCAGTTTCTGAAGATGAGGGCATGATTGCAGCCGTGCAAAATGGTTCTCTAAATCTTGAAAAATTAGAAGCTATGACCGCTATCTGTTCCGTAGGTTTAGATATGATTGCCATTCCTGAGGATACCCCTGCTGAAACGATTGCAGCTATGATTGCAGATGAGGCTGCTATAGGAGTTATCAATATGAAAACAACTGCAGTTCGTATTATCCCTAAAGGTAAAGATGGTGACATGATTGAGTTTGGTGGTCTTTTAGGAACTGCTCCAGTTATGAAAGTAAACAAGGCGTCATCTGTAGATTTCATTTCTCGTGGAGGGCAGATTCCTGCTCCCATTCATAGTTTTAAAAATTAGAAAAAAGTGAAGGTTTAAGTTCGGTTTAAGGAAATCGGTATATACTATAATTATTAAATAAAGACCTCCTAACTTTATTTAATAGAATCCTAAACTTTTTTCATAATAATCTCCGACAAAGGCCATTCTTATGAGTGGCTTTTGTTTTATATTTGGGGAACAGTAGTAAATTTTCATAAAATTTGGTTATTTATTTTTTTTAATGACTTTTTTACAGTACAAATAGCTCAAAACCTTGCTGTGATTGGATTTTTAAAAATTTATGGTATAATAGTAGTAGTTTTATTAGATGGAGTATGATTTTTGAGAAAAAGCTTTCGTGTAAAAAAAGAGAAAGATTTCGATGCCATATTTAAAGAGGGAGAAAGTGTAGCTAATCGAAAATTTGTTATTTATCGATTAGAGAACCAGCAACAACATTTTCGAGTAGGTTTGTCAGTTAGCAAGAAGTTAGGGAATGCTGTGACAAGGAATCAAATCAAGAGAAGAATTCGTCATGTTTTGATTGAAAATAGTAACCAGATAGTTGATAATGTGGACTTTGTTGTTATTGCTCGAAAAGGCGTTGAAACTTTAGAATATGCAGAAATCGAACAAAACTTACTTCATGTTTTGAAATTAGCAAAGATATTCCAGGAAGGAAATAGGAGTGAAGAAAAAATTACAATTGACTAGTTTGATAGGTTTGTCCTTGTTGGTAATGACTGCTTGTGCAACTAGTGAAGTCTCTGCTGATTCAGCAGATTTTTGGAGTAAACTTGTTTATTTTTTTGCCGTAACCATTCGTTTTTTGTCATTTGATATCAGCATTGGTTTAGGAATTATCCTTTTCACAGTTTTGATTAGAACAATACTTTTACCGGTCTTTCAAACACAAATGGTGGCATCCAGAAAAATGCAAGAAGCCCAACCTCGTATAAAAGAATTGCGCGAGCGTTATCCAGGTCGTGATATGGAAAGTCGCACTAAGTTAGATCAGGAAACACGTAAACTATTTAAAGAATTAGGGATTAAACAATCTGCATCATTTTGGCCACTATTGATTCAAATGCCAATTCTGTTGGCTCTTTTCCAAGCTTTGTCAAACGTAGATTTTCTGAAGACCGGACATTTCTTGTGGTTCAATCTAGGTGGAGCTGATACAACTTTTGTACTACCTATTTTGGCTGCCTTGTTCACATTCTTTAGTAGTTGGCTTTCAAATAAAGCCTTACCTGAGAAAAATGCTGCCATGACAGGAATGATGTATGGAATGCCTGTTATTATCTTCTTTTTTGCAATCTCTGCACCAAGTGGTGTTGCACTTTACTGGGCGGTTTCAAATGCTTATCAAGTATTGCAGACTTACCTTTTGAACAACCCTTTTAAAATTATTGCAGAGCGTGAAGCAGATTTGCAAGCTAAGAAGGATCTGGAATCTAAGAAAAGAAAAGCTCTAAAGAAAGCACAGAAAAAGAAAAAGTAAGGAGGAATCTGATAATGGTATTATTTACAGGTTCAACAGTTGAAGAAGCAATCCAAAAAGGATTGAATGAATTAAATATTTCAAGAATGAAAGCTCATATCAAGGTTATTTCAAAAGAGAAAAAAGGTTTCTTTGGACTTTTTGGTAAGAAACCAGCTCAAGTTGATATCGAAGCAATTAGTGAGACAACAGTTGTAAAAGCAAATCAGCAAGCGATCAAAGGTGTCCCAAAAGAAATTAATGATCAAAATGATCCAGTTAAAACAGTCAGCGAAGCAACAGTTGATTTGGGACATGTAGTTGCAGCTATCAAGAAGATTGAAGAAGAAGGCCAAGAAATTTCTGAAGATGTCAAGGCTGAAATTCTTAAGAATGATAAAGAAGCTAGCACGATTTTAGAGGAAACAGGGCATATTGCAGTTTTAAAGGAATTGCAACCTGAGGAAACACAAGAAAATACTGACGAAGAGCAAAGTAGCGATTTAGATAATCTTGGTTTGAAAGTTGAACCAACTTATGACACTGAAAAGGTTGTTGAAGAAGTAACCAACTATGTTCAAGCAATCGTTGATGATATGGATGTTGAGGGAACCATCTCTAGCACATCTAACCGTCGCTCCATTAATATGCAAATTGACACTAACGAACCTGGTCGTATTATCGGTTACCACGGTAAGGTTTTGAAATCTCTTCAACTTCTAGCACAAAATTACCTTTACAATCGTTATTCAAAAACTTTCTATATCACTATCAACGTAAATGACTATGTGGAACACCGTGCAGAAGTTTTGCAGAGCTATGCGCAAAAATTAGCTACACGTGTATTGGAAGAAGGCCGTAGTCAGATGACAGACCCAATGTCAAGTAGCGAGCGTAAAATTATCCATCGTATCATTTCGCGAATGGAAGGGGTAACGAGTTACTCTGAAGGTGACGAACCAAATCGTTACGTTGTCGTTGACACAGAATAAAAAAATGAAAAATCAGGTTTTTCCTGATTTTTTTCTAGCTAATAAAGGAGCCATATGAACGAAATAAAGAATTATCTTGCTTATCAAGGGGAACAGTATCGAAATCCAGATAAAGCTGGAGATGAAAAGGATAAAATGCTAAGCTTGCGTAAAAAAGGGCAAGAAGCACGAAAGGGATTCACTTATCTAGCTGAGTGTTTTCAAACGAAGCATTCTGATTGGAATTTACATCCAACTAGCCATTGGATGAATCAAGCGCAGAGATTACGGCCTCACTTTTGGGCTTATTTACAGAGAGAGGGGCAGATTACGGAACCCATGATGGCCCTTCGTTTGTATGGAAGTCAGAATAATTGGGGAATCTCTTTAGAAGTTAGTTTTATAGAGAGAAAGAAAGATGAAGCTACCTTATCAAAACAGGCTAAAGTTTTGGATGTGCCAGTGGTTGAGGGAATCTATTATTGGGTTCAGAAAAACGATGAGAGTTACAGAGTGCAGGCTACCGAGGAGAATAGACAACTGTTGAGACGACAATTATCTAATCAGGAGATTCGCAAGGTATTAATAAAAGCTGATGTTCCAGTGACTGATGAGGAAAGTATGGATAAAGTTTTAGAAGGACTAGATAGAGCTTTTGAAACATTATTACCTTACTACTTAGCAACTAGAAATTAGCCTAATCGGCTGAGGCGTTTTATAGTAAATTGTTATATTGCTATTCTAGCCATTTTTTCATATAATAGAAGAATAGGATACGTGGTATACTTATCACATCAAAGAGAAAGGAAATTCTATGTCAAATCAATCTGTTAATGCGATTCGTTTTTTAGGTATTGACGCTATCAATAAAGCGAACTCAGGTCACCCAGGAGTGGTTATGGGGGCTGCACCGATGGCTTACAGCCTATTTACTAAAGAACTTCGTATCAATCCAGCTCAACCAAACTGGATCAACCGCGACCGCTTTATTCTTTCAGCTGGTCATGGTTCAATGCTCCTCTATGCTCTTCTTCATCTCTCTGGATTTGAAGATGTGAGCATGGATGAAGTGAAGAACTTCCGTCAATGGGGCTCTAAAACACCAGGTCACCCAGAATTTGGTCATACAGCAGGGGTTGATGCAACAACAGGTCCTTTAGGACAAGGGATTGCGACTGCGACAGGTTTTGCACAAGCAGAACGTTTCCTTGCAGCTAAGTACAACCGCGAAGGTTATAACATCTTTGACCACTACACATATGTTATCTGTGGAGATGGTGACTTGATGGAAGGTGTCTCAAGTGAAGCTGCATCTTATGCAGGTTTGCAAAAACTTGACAAGCTGGTTGTTCTTTATGATTCAAATGATATCAACTTGGATGGTGAGACAAAAGATTCATTCACAGAAAGTGTTCGTGACCGTTACAAGGCTTATGGTTGGCATACAGCCTTGGTTGAAGACGGAACAGACTTGGAAGCAATTCATGTGGCTATTGAAGAAGCTAAGGCTTCTGGCAAGCCATCTTTGATTGAAGTGAAAACTGTTATTGGTTATGGTTCCCCAAACAAACAAGGAACTAATGCCGTACACGGTGCCCCTCTTGGTGCGGATGAAACTGCAGCAACTCGCCAAGTACTTGGTTGGAACTATGAACCATTTGAAATCCCAGCGGAAGTTTATGCTGACTTCAAAGAAAATGTGGCAGACCGAGGTGCATCAGCATATGAAGCATGGACAAAACTAGTTGCAGATTATAAAAAAGCTCACCCAGAACTTGCTGCAGAAGTGGAAGCAATCATCGACGGACGCGATCCAGTTGAATTGACTCCAGAAGACTTCCCAGCTTTAGAAAATGGCTTCTCTCAAGCAACTCGTAACTCAAGTCAGGATGCCTTGAATGTAGTGGCTGCTAAATTGCCAACCTTCTTGGGTGGATCAGCTGACCTTGCTCATTCAAATATGACTTACATCAAAACTGACGGACTTCAGGACGATGCAAATCGCTTGAACCGTAATATCCAATTTGGTGTTCGTGAATTTGCAATGGGTACAGTTTTGAACGGAATGGCTCTTCATGGCGGACTTCGTGTTTATGGTGGAACATTCTTCGTCTTCTCAGACTATCTTAAGGCAGCGGTTCGATTGTCAGCTCTGCAAGGTCTTCCTGTAACTTATGTCTTTACCCACGATTCAATCGCTGTTGGTGAGGATGGACCAACTCATGAACCAGTCGAACACTTGGCAGGACTTCGTGCGATTCCAAACCTTAATGTTTTCCGCCCAGCAGATGCGCGTGAAACTCAAGCAGCTTGGTACCTAGCAGTGAAGAGTGAAAAGACACCAACTGCCCTTGTCTTGACTCGTCAAAACTTGACTGTTGAAGAAGGAACAGACTTTGAGAAGGTTGCAAAAGGGGCTTATGTTGTCTATGAAAATGCAGCAGACTTCGACACTATCTTGATTGCAACAGGTTCAGAAGTGAACTTAGCTGTTGCAGCCGCTAAAGAATTAGCAAGTCAAGGTGGGAAAGTCCGCGTGGTCAGCATGCCATCTACAGATGTCTTTGATGCACAAGATGCAGCCTACAAAGAAGAAATATTACCAAATGCAGTTCGTCGCCGTGTAGCTGTCGAAATGGGAGCAACACAAAACTGGTACAAATATGTTGGCTTGGATGGAGCAGTTCTCGGTATTGATACCTTTGGAGCATCTGCACCAGCTCCAAAAGTTTTAGCAGAGTATGGATTTACAGTTGAAAACTTGGTGAAAATTGTAAACAACTTGAAATAAGAAAAATCAGAGCTTTGCTCTGGTTTTTTATTGACCTAAAACTAAGGTGCAATCTTGTAAAAAATAGTGAAATTTGATATAGTAGTTTTATCTGAATGACAAAGGAGAAAATACTATGAATCCCAATTTAACATTTGTGATTATGCTTGTAGTCATGTTTGGATTGATGTTCTTTATGCAACGTTCTCAAAAGAAACAAGCTGAAAAACGCATGGAGAGTCTCAACAAACTTCAAAAAGGCTATGAAGTCATTACCATTGGTGGTTTATACGGTACAGTTGATGAAGTTGATACTGAAAATAAAACGATCGTACTAGATGTAGACGGAGTATACTTGACTTTTGAACTTGGAGCAATCAAGTCTGTCTTGCCACTGAAAGAAGCTGTCACACCTGAAGGTACAGTTGTTGACGGCGAAAGCGCGATTGAAGAATAAAACGGGGTGGATCTCATTCCCGTTTTTCTATGAAGATGAGGAACAATGATGAAAAAGGTTGTTTTTGTTTGCCTTGGTAATATTTGCCGTAGCCCTATGGCAGAATTTGTAATGAAATCTTTAACTGATGATTATGAGATTGAAAGTCGAGCAACTTCTTCTTGGGAGCACGGCAATCCAATTCACAAAGGAACTCAGGAAATCTTTAAAACTCATGATATTCCTTATAATTCATCAAAAGCATCACAACAAATCTCTAAGGCTGATTTTGAATATTTTGACTATATCATCGGAATGGATGAATCCAATCTTCTTGACTTGACAAAGATGTGTCCTCAGGAACATCATCATAAGATAGAGGCATTTGCTTCTGAAAGTGTTCCAGATCCATGGTATACAGGTGATTTTGATGAAACTTATCATCGAGTTTTAGACGGCTGCAGAGCATGGCTAACTCGTTTAGAAAATGAGGCAAAAAATGGATAATCTAAAGAAACTCTATGATAAATACAGTGTCTATATAACACGTCCTCGTTTAGAAATTGCGACAGTAGTAGTCATAGTCCTTTGTGCAATTTTTGTATTTGTAGGGAATATGCCAAAACAAGGAGTCTTAAAGCTAGATGGTGATTCACTTGTATATGATGGGAGCATCGTCCGTGGGAAAATGAATGGTCAAGGAACAATGACCTTCTCAAATGGCGATACCTACACTGGGGAATTTAAAAACGGAGCATTTAACGGGCAGGGGACCTACCAAGCTAAGGATGGTTGGGTTTATGAAGGCCACTTTGTTAATGGTCAAGCCGAAGGTAAAGGGAAATTAACTACTGAGCAAGAAGTTGTTTATGAAGGTGACTTCAAGCAAGGACTATTCCAACAAGCACAATAACCTCCTAACTCGGAGGTTTTTTATTAAGAAGAAAAGTAAACGTTTTCTCAAATTTGCTATTGGAAACATCATTAAAAAAGTTTGTGAAATAAAATAATTTCAATAACATTTTCACAAAGATTAGTAAAAGAGTGCATAAAAACAGTAACTTAATAAAAAATTCACAATAAAATGAAAATTCTTTGTGAAATACCTATGAAACTGTTTACAAAGTATAAAAAAATTGTTATAATGAACTTGTGAAAAAATTAACAAAGGGTTTTCCCTTAAAGACAATGGAGGAAAATATGGCTGATAAAAAAACCGTAACACCTGAAGAAAAGAAACTTGCTGCTGAAAAGCATGTAGATGGTTTAGTACAAAAAGCTTTAGTTGCGCTAGAAGAAATGCGTAAATTAAATCAAGAACAAGTTGACTACATCGTAGCAAAAGCATCTGTAGCTGCCCTTGATGCGCACGGAATTCTTGCTCAGCACGCAGTAGAAGAAACTGGACGCGGTGTGTTTGAAGATAAGGCAACAAAAAATTTATTTGCCTGCGAACACGTAGTTAACAATATGCGTGGTGTCAAAACAGTTGGAGTTATCGAAGATGATCCAGTTACAGGTTTGACTAAGATTGCTGAACCTGTAGGTGTTATCTGCGGTATCACTCCAACAACAAACCCAACTTCAACAGCTATTTTCAAATCATTGATTGCTTTGAAAACACGTAACCCAATCGTTTTTGCCTTCCACCCATCAGCGCAAGAATCATCAGCTCACGCAGCACAAATCGTTCGTGATGCAGCAATTGCAGCTGGTGCTCCTGAAAACTGTGTTCAATGGATTACAAAGCCTTCAATGGAAGCAACTGGAGCACTTATGAACCACGAAGGTGTTGCAACTATTCTCGCAACTGGTGGGAATGCTATGGTTAAAGCTGCATACTCATGTGGGAAACCAGCTCTAGGGGTAGGTGCCGGGAACGTTCCAGCCTATGTAGAAAAATCAGCTGACCTCCGTCAAGCTGCTCATGATATCGTTATGTCTAAATCATTTGATAACGGTATGGTCTGTGCGTCAGAACAAGCAGTTATTATCGATAAAGAAGTTTACGATGAATTTGTAAAAGAATTCAAGTCATATCACACTTATTTTGTAAACAAGAAAGAGAAAGCTCTTCTTGAAGAATTCTGTTTTGGTGTGAAAGCTAACAGCAAAAACTGTGCGGGTGCTAAACTAAACGCAAACATCGTTGGTAAACCAGCTGCATGGATTGCGGAACAAGCTGGATTCAGTGTTCCAGAAGGAACAAATATCTTGGCTGCAGAATGTGCAGAAGTAGGACCAAAAGAACCATTAACTCGTGAAAAATTGTCACCAGTTATTGCAGTTCTAAAAGCTAAAGATACTGAAGATGGTCTTAAAAAAGCACGTCAAATGGTTGAGTTCAACGGGCTTGGCCACTCAGCAGCTATCCATACAAAAGATGAAGCTCTTGCTAAACGCTTTGGTACAGAAATCAAAGCAATGCGTATTATCTGGAACTCTCCATCTACTTTCGGTGGTATCGGTGACGTATACAATGCCTTCATTCCTTCATTGACACTTGGATGTGGTTCATATGGTCACAATTCAGTTGGTGATAACGTGAGTGCAATCAACCTTCTAAACATCAAGAAAGTAGGGAAACGTAGAAATAATATGCAATGGTTTAAAGTTCCTTCAAAAATTTACTTCGAACGCAATTCTATCCAATACCTTCAAACATGTGAAGATATTGAGCGCGTGATGATTGTTACAGATAAATCTATCGAAAGACTCGGTTTCGTTCAACGTGTTATTGATCAGTTGAACAAACGTAGTAACCGTGTAACTATCGAAGTTTTCTCAGATGTTGAACCAGATCCGGATATCACAACTGTAGAACGCGGTGCCGAAGTGATGAAAGCATTCGCACCAGACACAATCATCGCGCTTGGTGGTGGTTCTCCAATGGATGCTGCTAAAGTAATGTGGCTCTTCTACGAACAACCAGAAATTGACTTCCGTGATTTGGTTCAAAAATTCATGGATATCCGTAAACGTGCCTTCCGCTTCCCATCACTTGGTAAGAAAGCGAAATACATCGGTATTCCAACAACTTCAGGTACAGGTTCAGAAGTAACACCGTTTGCCGTTATCTCTGACAAGAAAAACAACCGCAAATACCCATTGGCTGACTACTCATTGACGCCAACTATTGCGATTGTTGACCCAGCTTTGGTTGAATCAGTTCCTGACTTTATCGCTGCAGATACAGGTATGGATGTGTTGACACACGCGACTGAAGCTTATACTTCAAACTTTGCTAACGATTATACAGATGGTATCGCTCTTCAAACAATCAAACTTGTCTTTGAATGGTTAGAAAAATCTGTTAAAACAGCTGACCCAGAAGCTCGTGAAAAAATGCATAATGCTTCTACAATGGCTGGTATGGCCTTTGCCAACGCCTTCCTTGGTATGAGCCACTCAATGGCTCACAAGATTGGTGGTGTTCACCATACTGTTCACGGCCGTACAAATGCAATCTTGCTTCCATATGTTATCCGTTACAACGGAACTCGTCCATCTAAGACGACTACATGGCCTAAATACAACTACTGGAAAGCTGATGAAAAATTCCAAGATATCGCTAAAATGCTTGGTTTGCCTCACTCAACTCCAGAAGAAGCAGTTGAAGCTTATGCCAAAGCAGTTTACGAACTTGGTGTTGCAGTAGGAATCAAGATGAACTTCAAGGATCAAGGAATTGATGAAAAAACTTGGAAAGACAGCTTGCATGAAATTGCCTTGCTTGCTTACGAAGACCAATGTTCACCAGCAAACCCACGTTTACCGATGGTAGCTGATATGGAAGAAATCATGGCAGATGCTTATTATGGTTATGCAAAACGTCCAGGACGTCGTAAATAATAGATTATCAGCCTAGAGACAGGGGGAATCCTGTCTCTTTTTTTGTACATTTTTTTGAAAAATGTTATAATATTCGTATATATTTGTTTGAACATCAAAGTTTTTGGAGTGATTCGAGAGGTAAATGAGAGAAGTGAATGATTTAGGGGAAAAGGTAAGACTCCTTAGAGAGGAGAAAGGTCTTAGTCGTCCAGTTTTTTGTGGGGATGAGTCAGAGTTGTCCGTTCGTCAGTTAGTACGTATTGAAAAGGGAGAGTTTCGCCCTACCATAAAAACACTAGAATACATTGCGGATAGGCTAGGTATTCCATCTTATGTCTTGATGCCAGACTATAAGGAATCACCTAAACGTTACCAAGAGTTAAAGTACTTTCTTCTCCATCATCCTGACTATGGAGACAAAGAGTTGCAAGAGCAGAAGGAAGAATATTTTGATGAGATTTTTGAATATTTTTATGATGATTTACCACGTGATGAGAAGGTGATAGTGGATTGTCTTCAAGCCATAGATGAGGTGAGAGCGACTAGTAACTCCGTATATGGGAGCAGTGTGATGGAAGACGGTCTGCAAGAAATACTATCCAGAGATGTATATAAGGCTGAGGATTTGTTGAGATTGAGACTGTATTTTGTATGTCAGTTAATGGATGGTTTAAAAATAGGTGAGATAAAAGAATCTGAACATGAAACCATTCTTTATTTTCATGATAAACTAAGTTCTCAGGTAGATAAGATAGAGTTCGATTGTTTGGACTTGCTTAGAGATTCCTTGTTAGCATCTTTAACTTGCATTGAGATTATGGGGCTGTTTCATTATTTTAAGAGAGCAGTCGAGACCTTAAATAAAATAGGGCAAAAAACACGAGATTTTCAAAAACAACCGATTGTCTTGATGGTGGAGTGGAAATATTATATTCAGACGGATTATGAAACAGCCAAACAAAAGTATGAAGAAGCAAAAATGATGGCGAAAATGTTTGACAATGAGAAGTTAATCGTTAGTTTAGATAATGAATGGACGGAGGATCTAGAAAAATATCGTTAAATAGGTTAATAAGAGTGACATTTCTGTCATTGGAGAAATGTCGCTTTTTTGTTACAATGAATTCGAAAAAAAGAAGGAATTTTTTTGAATCTGATTCTGTTAGATTAATTTATATTAGTATTGTTTATTTTAGTTTGTATCGGTACACGATAACACAAGTGATTAAAGGAGATTATAATGTCCATTTTATCCATTAAAAATATTTCAAAATTTTACGCCTTGGATGGTAATAATCAAGAACAGGCTCTAAGGAATATTAACCTGCAAATTGCTGAAGGGAAAATCACTGCGATTTATGGTCCGTCAGGCTGTGGAAAAACCAGTCTATTGAATATCATCAGTGGTCTTGATAGAGAGTATGAGGGAGTTTTAGAATTTAAAAGAGCCTCACTCCGTGAGCTATCAGAGATTGAACTAACTCAATTTCGCAAAGATAATATTGGATTTGTCTTTCAAAACTTCAATCTTATTCCCCACCAGTCTGTTTTGGACAATGTTAAGTTGCCTCTCTATGTCAAAGATTTATCGGATAAAGAAATGACAAGGATCGCTCAGGAACAACTTATCAGTCTAGGGATGGAGCCTTTTATGGCCAAGAATGTAAAACAACTTTCTGGTGGGCAAAAGCAACGTGTAGCCATTGCACGTGCTCTGGTAAACCAACCAGATATGATTGTAGCTGATGAGCCAACTGGGTCACTGGATTCCCAATCCCAAGAAATGGTATTAGAAGTATTTAAAAGTTTAGCCAAAGCTGGGAAAACAGTACTGATTGTTACTCATAACCCGGAGGTTACTGAATATGCAGATGTGATTATCAAAATGAAGGATGGTGAAATCGTTGAAGAAGTCAAAAAATAAAGGATTGTCCTTTAAAAACAAATTCAAACTTTCTTTAAGTAACTTTATGGAAAGAAAGTGGCGTAACTTGTTGATTGCAGTAGCAACCTCGATTGGTTTTGTAGGCGTGTTGATTTCTTTTGGTCTAGGAAATGCCTTGATTTCGATGATTGATGAAAATACCAATGGTGGCAAGCTCCCTTCCCAAGCTCAGATTGCACTGAATTCCAGCGTTGCTGGCAGAGGTTTTCTGAACCAAGATGATAAGAACTACATCACAGACACGATCGGGAAAGAAAATATTAAATATCTAGAGAGTCCTTTTGGCATGACCATGTCAAAGATTAGCATAGACGGACACGAAGTAGATTTTAGCCAATCCATGCCTTCTTATGCTCAAGTCGTGAGTTTGTATGAAGATACAAGTATTTCTGTTAGTAGCAATGAAAAAGAAAAAGTGCTAGCAGGCACTCTTTATACGGATGTTAACGAGCAGGGATTGACGATTCCGATGAGTTTGCTCAAAAATTGGAATGAGCAAACAGGGAAAAATCTAACAGCTAGTGATGTTATTGGCAAGCCAGTCTCAGCAACCATTGTAGAAAATGCTGCTGAAGGTAGCAAGTTGGCAGATTTTCAAACTCATATTGTTCGTGTAACCAATGATGAAGATGATGCAGAGGAAAGCAATAGTTTTATGGCTCCCAACCAGATGGAAACGATCTTAAAAGAAGTTGGATTTACAAAGGCTGTATCCTATTTTATTCTGGAACTTAAAGATCCTTCTCGTACGAAAACAGCAATAGAAGAATTGCAGAAAAATAAGAAGTATACAGTTCTTTCTCAACAGGCAGTTCTTGATATTGTGATTACTTTTATTCGTGTTATTCAGGGGCTCTTGATTGTACTTTCTTCACAAGCGATTGTGGTGGCTGCAGTTATGATAGGGATCATTATTTACATCAATATTATGCAACGTTCTAAAGAAATTGGTGTCATGAAGGCAGTCGGCTATCAAAATAGAGATGTGAAAGGAATTTTTATCTATGAGGCACTGTGGATTGTTATGATTGCCTTGTTTATAGCATTTGTGATTGCGCAAGGTTTAGGAAGTATAGCGAATGTAGTTGTGAATCATTTCTATCCGTCTATCTCTAAAGTTTTTGAATTGAACTTCCTCTCTATTTTTAGCACACTAGTTTTTGCTTTACTACTTGGGTATATTTCAGCTTACTTTCCAGCCCGTAAGATTAGTAAAATGGATCCAGTAGAATCTCTACGCTATGAATAAGTGTAAAAAGAAACTAACATAGAAAATCAAGGCCAGCGCTTGCAATTTAGCTTAAATAGTTATATAATAAGAACGTTGAAAGGTGATTTGTAGTGATTCAAGTTACTCTTTTCACAATAAAATTTTCATGATTTTCATAAGGAGGAAATCACTAATGGTAGTTAAAGTTGGTATTAACGGTTTCGGACGTATCGGTCGTCTTGCTTTCCGCCGTATCCAAAACGTAGAAGGTGTTGAAGTTACTCGCATCAACGACCTTACAGATCCAGTTATGCTTGCCCACTTGTTGAAATACGACACAACTCAAGGTCGTTTCGACGGTACTGTGGAAGTTAAAGAAGGTGGATTCGAAGTTAACGGTAAATTCGTTAAAGTTTCTGCTGAACGCGATCCAGAACAAATCGACTGGGCTAACGACGGTGTAGAAATCGTTCTTGAAGCAACTGGTTTCTTTGCTACTAAAGCAGCTGCTGAAAAACACTTGCATGCTGGTGGTGCTAAGAAAGTTGTTATCACTGCTCCTGGTGGATCAGATGTTAAAACAGTCGTATTTAACACTAACCACGATATTCTTGATGGTACTGAAACAGTTATCTCAGGTGCTTCATGTACTACAAACTGTTTGGCTCCAATGGCTAAAGCTCTTCATGACAACTTCGGTATCGTTGAAGGTTTGATGACTACTATCCACGGTTACACTGGTGACCAAATGGTTCTTGACGGACCACACCGTAAAGGTGACCTTCGCCGCGCTCGTGCTGCTGCAGCTAACATCGTTCCTAACTCAACTGGTGCTGCTAAAGCAATCGGTTTGGTTATCCCTGAATTGAACGGTAAATTGGACGGAGCTGCTCAACGTGTTCCTGTACCAACTGGTTCAGTAACTGAATTGGTAGCAGTTCTTGACAAGAACGTTACTGTTGATGAAGTAAACGCAGCTATGAAAGCAGCTTCTAACGAATCATACGGATACACTGAAGATCCAATCGTATCTTCTGATATCGTAGGTATGTCATTCGGTTCATTGTTTGACGCAACTCAAACTAAAGTTCTTGACGTTGACGGTAAACAATTGGTTAAAGTTGTTTCATGGTATGACAACGAAATGTCTTACACTTCACAACTTGTTCGTACTCTTGAATACTTCGCTAAAATCGCTAAATAATTCCTGAGTCAATCAAAGCAAGGCCGACTGGCCTTGCTTTTTGCTTATAATAAAAATGGATGATGAAATCATCCATTTTGTTTTAATTCTCTTTCAAATGTATCTGATAGCCCAGTAAAGCTTAATTTTTTTAAAGTTAGAGGGTGGATAAAGGATAGCTTAAATGCGTGAAGCATCAGTCTGCTAGTTTTAGAATGTGGGTTGTAGAGGGGATCTCCGAGGATTGGGTGCCCGTGGTGAGATAGATGGACTCGAATCTGATGAGTTCGTCCTGTTTTCAATTTACAGCGAACGAGACTGGTTTTGTTTTGGAATTGCTTCAACCGAGTTACTTGGGTTTCAGCGCATTGACCGTTTTTCTGGTCAACTATCCGTTTTCTACGATCATGGCGATTGCGACCGATTTTGTCTCGAAAGATAAGTTCTTTAGACTCTATCTCACCGGCCACCACAGCCCAGTATTCTCGGGAAATTTCTTTTTTCTCTAATAATCGGTTTAGGATGGGGAGTATGAATGGATTTTTAGCAAATAGTACGAGACCACTCGTTTCCTTATCTAGCCGATGAACAACATAGCAAGTTTGGCCCACATAGGCGCTGACATGATTTAGAAGGGCGATCTCATCAGGCTGATTCCCATGTGTTTTCATACCCTCAGGTTTATTGACGATAATTAAATGTTGGTCTTGATAGATTTCTTTTACAAGTTTGGGGTCTCCCGGAGTAATTTCTTTTACAGGATAATCTTCCTCGTCAAAAATCAATTGACATTCGTCTCCTGCTTTAATGGTTTGGTGCCAGTGAACTTCTTCTTGATTAATGAGGATATGTTTTTTAACCCTCAAAAAATGACGTATTTTTCGAGGGATTAACAATTGCTCTTCCAGAAACAGCTTGACCGTCATTTCAGGCAGAGAATCAGGTATAGTAAAGGTAAATTTCATACGAATATTGTAACAAAAATTAGTTTATTTGGACAGGGGAATTAGCTAAATTCTTGTCTTCCTATGGGGAAGATGATAAAATAAACGCATGAAATTAGATACATTATTTGAAAAATTTCTTTCTTTATTTAAAAAAGAAGAATCCGAAATTGAAGAAACAGAGATTAATGATGTTGAATATGAAGATAATGAGTCTGGTAATTTACGACGTTCAAGAGCAGGACGCAAGAAAGGTGGCTCTGTAGGTCCTATTCGAAAATTTTGGCGTCGTTATCATCTGACAAAAATCTTTTTGATTCTTGGGCTCAGTGTAAGCCTGTTTGTTGGAGTCTATTTATTTGCCCTAGCAAAATCTACAAATGTTACAGACTTACAAAACGCTTTAAAAACTCGTACTCTGATTTTTGACAGAGAAGAAAAAGAGGCAGGAGCCCTGTCAGGACAAAAAGGGACCTATGTCGAACTTCCTGAAATTAGTGAAGATTTGCAGAATGCTGTTATTGCGACAGAAGATAGAAGCTTTTATAAAAATAGTGGAATAAACTATGGCCGTTTTTTCCTAGCTATTCTAACAGGTGGTCGTTCAGGTGGTGGTTCTACAATTACTCAGCAGTTGGCAAAGAATGCCTATCTTTCACAAGACCAAACTGTTCAAAGAAAGGCCAAAGAATTCTTCCTTGCTTTAGAATTAACCAAAAAATATAGTAAAAAAGAAATTCTAACTATGTACTTGAACAACGCCTACTTTGGAAATGGAGTTTGGGGTGTTGAAGATGCTAGTAAAAAGTATTTTGGAGTTTCAGCTTCTCAATTAACGCTTGATGAAGCCGCCACTTTAGCGGGTATGCTTAAAGGACCAGAGCTATACAACCCTTTGAATTCAATTGAAGGCTCTACTAATCGCAGGGATACTGTTTTGCAAAATATGGTAGCAGCTGGCTATATTGATAAGAATAAAGAAGCAGAAGCTGCGGGTGTTGATATGGCATCTCAACTTCAGGATGCTTATGAAGGGAAAATTTCAGACTACCGTTATCCTTCCTATTTTGATGCAGTCGTTAATGAAGCAATTGAAAAGTATAATCTAACTGAAGAAGAAATCGTTAATAACGGTTATCGAATTTATACGGAATTGGACCAAAATTACCAAGCTAATATGCAGGTCATCTATCAAAACACCTCTCTCTTTCCGACGGCAGAAGATGGAACTCATGCCGAGTCTGGTAGTGTAGCTTTGGAACCAAAAACAGGAGGAGTACGTGGAGTTGTTGGCCGTGTGGCAGGTGCTAACAAACCTGGTTTCCGAAATTTCAACTATGCAACCCAATCCAAAAGAAGTCCAGGTTCTACTATTAAACCTTTAGTTGTATACACACCGGCAGTCGAAGCAGGGTGGGCTTTAAATAAAGAGTTGGATAATCATACTATGGAATATGGGAACTACAAAGTTGACAACTACGCAGGAATTAAAACGTCACCAGAAGTTCCAATGTATCAAGCTTTAGCTCAATCTTTAAACCTTCCTGCAGTAGCAACGGTCAAGCAACTTGGTATCGATAAGGCTTTTGAATCAGGCGAAAGATTTGGGCTTGACTTGGCAAATGTTGATCGTGTGTTAGGAGTAGCTCTGGGTGGTGGTGTGGAAACAAACCCGCTACAAATGGCACAGGCTTATGCAGCATTCGCAAATGAAGGTTTGATGCCTGAAGCGCATTTTATTACTCGAATTGAAAATGCAAGTGGGCAAGTAATTGCTACCCATAAAAATTCTCAAAAACGAGTAATTGACAAGTCAGTAGCTGACAAAATGACCAGTATGATGCTAGGAACTTTTACAAATGGTACAGGAGTTAGTTCTTCGCCTGATGGCTATGTTATGGCTGGGAAGACTGGGACAACGGAAGCAGCATTTAATCCAGTGTATACAAGTGACCAATGGGTAATAGGGTATACGCCTGATGTAGTAATTAGCCATTGGCTTGGTTTCCCAACTACGGACGAGAACCATCATCTAGCAGGATCGACTTCGGATGGTGCGGCGCATATTTTTAGAAGTATGGCTGAAACACTTCTCCCCTATACCCCAGGAAGCACTTTTACTGTTGAAAATGCTTATAAGCAAAATGGTATTGCACCTAAAAATGTTCGAAATCAAGCAAATGAAAGAGGTAATACACAATCAAGTGATAACATTGCTGACATTCGAGGCCGGGCTCAGAATCTCATCGATGAGGCGGGACGAGCAATTTCAGATGCTAAGATTAAAGAAAAAGCACAAACAATCTGGGACACAATAGTAGACTTGTTCCAATAATCCTTATATGAAATGGCAAGAATAATATCTTGCCGTTTTTTGTATCCTGAAATGACTGAAAATGTATCTAAAAGGCATGTAACCATTCCAAAAGTTTGAGCTTAGATAAGTAAAACAACAAAATAAAAGTAAAGATCTCTACAATATATAACTCTGCTATACTGTATGTAGAAAAGGAGAGTAATGATGTTAGAAAAAAGTTACCAAGAAGTAAAAGCTATCGTACACAAGTGTCGAAAAGAGTACTATCTTCATTTATGGGAAATAGAAGATTGGGATCAGGAAGGAATGATTTGTCTTCATGAATTATTGGAAAACTATCCAGAATTCAAGAAGAAAAAAGATAAACAATTCTATATCTACTTTAAAACAAAATTCCGAAATCGAATTTTAGATGCTATTCGAAAGCAAGAAAGTCATAAAAGAAAATTGGATCGGCAAGTTTATGAAGAAGTGAGTGAGATTAGTCACCGGTTAGGTGAAGGGGGGCTATTGTTGGATGATTCCTACGCCCTCCAAGATATGCTGAAGAGCTATCAAGCTGGATTAGGAAAAGAGAAACTGGAGCATTTCGAGCGATTGTTAGCAGATGAACGCTTTAAAGGTAGAAAAGCAATGCTTAAAGAACTGCGATTTATTCTAAAAGATTTCGAACCAAAGTAGCAAAAACATTCCAAAACCAGTTGACAAGATTCTAAAAGTGGGTATAATAGAAAGAGCCTAAAAGCTCAAGGTCCGTTGGTCAAGGGGTTAAGACACCGCCTTTTCACGGCGGTAACACGGGTTC
>OGTC01000086.1_pt1 | contig 67352 bp, 46 predicted proteins | sample 1574531 | NCBI WGS metagenome assembly OGTC01 (sample SAMN03295859, study PRJEB24534) | human gut metagenome | isolation source: fecal sample 2 from infant 9 | host: Homo sapiens | place: USA: Pittsburgh, PA | collected 2014-07 | reverse complement strand
GATGGGATGGGATGGGATGGGGGAGTATTGTGGTGATGATATTGCAAAACCAACAAGAGGGGGTGAATTTTTTGGTGTTGATCTCTCACTCTCTCACTCTTTCACTCTCTCACCAGTTTTTAATTTTTCTGTTGATGTCACATATTTTTTGTTTTCTTTCTTTTTTATTTTTTATTTTTATTTTTTTTTTTTTTATTTTGCCTGTTTTGGGATTAAAGAGATTTTAGTTTTACGACACTGCAATTTATTGACAAAGATTCTAGAGAAATAGAAATTAGACATGGAGGTGATTGAGTGTTATGATATGGTACCGGTGCAAATGGAATTGAAAGAGTAATGTACGTAATGACTGCTTGGTGTTAGAGGTGCAATTCCAACGAGTTTGTTGTGTTGGGTTTTTTTTTGTTCTAAAAATAGAGTAATTGAAGACGAGGAGAGCATAGAGATGCCTGTTTATACCTCCAGTTCAGTTCTAGGAGTGTCCCAATCAGTGTTTCCTCTCGATGATCTATAGCTATGCTTTCCTCAGGACTCTTATTCCCTATCGAATGCTCTTTCATCCTTTTTGTGTCCAAGTTACAGAGAAATTGTTTCTAAAAATTTGTCACTGATTTTGATCTCCGCCGCTATTGCCGATTTTGCAACTCTCCAACAATAGTGGAACTCAGGGAGACAAACACATTTGAATCGACATTAAACTCTTCGTGTAAATTATTTAAAGAGAAGCTTTTTTCGCTCTAGACCCAATAATCACCACACTCTACGTACTCAACATTTACCGCCACCCTCTACTTTCGTATTTGTAGACGAGAGACATACCCCCATAAGCCGAGGTTGTTCTTGAAAAAAAAAACTGGCTATGCAACACGTAGATGATGCAATCAACATTTCTCATAACTGAAATTACCTACCTACACTATCAGATGTAAGGTTCAGTCAAAGAGCATATGTGGCCGTTTTCCTAGCACAGCCTGTGTAATAAATCTTTTTTTGTTCATGACTTTTAATGCAAGTCCGATTCCAGATCTCATAGGTAGTGTACTTGGCTCAAAATTAGTTGAGCAAAGAGTCATTCTACAAGAAGGGTGGCGCAAAGATTGCGCAGACGGGTCACTCATGTCTCCAAGCGAGTGTTTCAACGCATTGAGATTAGTAGTGTGACTCCAGTTGTACACTTATCTGTAGTGTGGAACGAAGACCGTCCAACTCTTGACGTAAGCAAACGCTTTTGATAACGCGAATTTTTGTTCTATTGCTAGGTACACAAATGCAAAGAATTTTCATACACAGCTCGCAATGGTGGTACAGCAAGTCAATATACTACCTCTATAGAAAAGAGGATTGTATCTGTGCTCCCTCACGGATTACATTAGTTGCAATCATTGGTTGGAAAAAGGTATGACATCCTATCTTCTCCTATTGATTAGCTCTGATGTTCGTGTACCAATGGACAATTATTATTATTTTGATTTTTTGTTACTCAAAAACAAAACATAAGTCTCTCTCTCTCTCTCTCCTATCGTCGTCGTCGTCGTCTTTTGCCAACGAACCAATTTTTTAATTTTTTTTTTTTTTTCAGTTTCAATTCTCACTCAATTCTCACTTTAAAAATTCATTCTCATTCTACCATCTTTCTTTTTGGTAATCACAACTTGTATTATATCAAGCATTAATAGATCAATCATATATACAAAATGGACGGTGGTATGTATATTTAACTTAATAAAGCACTACAATCAAATCAGTCGATCTGAGATTGATTGATCAGTGGAAATCTAGAAGATTGGGTTTTTGTCGGATCAAGATAGTCTTGTTCATTGTTTTGAGGTTTCAACTAGCAACAGAGAGGGCGAACAAGGTTTGAACGAGTAGTACAGACTATACCAAATCAGTGATTTTAGGGACAGTCACAATGATTGATTCGTTAACTTTGTCTTATAGCAATCAATGTCGAACCTTTGATTATTTGTCACTACAACTATGCAATGGCAATCAATCACCAGATTGCTCAAGCAAGTCAATTGCCAAGTGATTGTCTTTCACACACCCAGCACACATACTATGATATTGATAACAATCTTGTGGCTACCTCGATTTGGGGTCAATTTGTTTTCACTTTGTTATCTCGATCTCATTTGTTCTGATTTGGACGTATTTTCAAAGCTTTTTTTTTTTTTCTTTGTTCGACATTCGACCTCAACAATGTTGCAAGTTGCTGAACCAAAAAAAACAACAGGGCATCTTTTTCCACTAAACAATCATGCAATCAAACAAGAGCTTAATACTAACACCATTTTTATAGAAGAAGTTGCTGCTTTAGTTATCGATAACGGTTCTGGTATGTGTAAAGCCGGTTTTGCTGGTGATGACGCACCAAGAGCTGTCTTCCCATCAATTGTTGGTAGACCAAGACATCAAGGTATCATGGTTGGTATGGGTCAAAAGGATTCATATGTTGGTGACGAAGCCCAATCAAAGAGAGGTATCTTGACCTTGAGATACCCAATTGAACACGGTATCGTTTCCAACTGGGATGATATGGAAAAAATCTGGCATCACACTTTTTACAATGAATTGAGAGTTGCTCCAGAAGAACACCCAGTTTTGTTGACTGAAGCTCCAATGAATCCAAAGTCAAACAGAGAAAAGATGACTCAAATCATGTTTGAAACTTTTAACGTTCCAGCTTTCTACGTTTCTATCCAAGCTGTCTTGTCATTGTACTCTTCTGGTAGAACAACTGGTATTGTTTTGGATTCAGGTGATGGTGTCACTCACGTTGTTCCAATTTATGCCGGTTTCTCATTGCCACACGGTATTTTGAGAATCGATTTGGCTGGTAGAGATTTGACTGACTACTTGATGAAGATTTTGTCCGAACGTGGTTACGGTTTCTCCACTACTGCTGAAAGAGAAATTGTTAGAGACATCAAGGAGAAATTGTGTTATGTTGCTTTGGACTTTGAACAAGAAATGCAAACCTCATCACAATCATCTGCTATTGAAAAATCATACGAATTGCCAGATGGTCAAGTCATCACCATTGGTAACGAAAGATTCAGAGCTCCAGAAGCTTTGTTCCGTCCAGCTGATTTAGGTTTGGAAGCTGCTGGTATTGACCAAACTACTTTCAACTCTATCATGAAGTGTGACTTGGATGTCAGAAAGGAATTGTACGGTAACATTGTCATGTCTGGTGGTACTACCATGTTCCCAGGTATTGCTGAACGTATGCAAAAGGAAATCACTGCTTTGGCTCCATCATCAATGAAGGTTAAGATTATTGCTCCACCAGAAAGAAAATACTCTGTCTGGATTGGTGGTTCCATCTTGGCTTCATTGTCTACTTTCCAACAAATGTGGATCTCAAAACAAGAGTACGACGAATCTGGACCATCAATTGTTCACCACAAATGTTTCTAAGCTACTACTACTGGTTGAATGTAATTATTTCTTCGGTGTTTTTTATCATCGTATAAATCAAATTGTTGTGTTGTTACCTTTTTTTTTGTTATCCTCATTGCCAAAAATAAACTTTATAGCCGCCTAAAAAAGTAGTATTTTGCTTTTGTAATGAAAAGATTGTGAAAGAACTCTGGTACTCTTGCGAAGGTGAATGAAGAGGGAGTAGAATGACAATGAGACTACGGAACGTGTGTTTACCATCTCTTAAAACGTTGATTTCCAGATTATATTTAAAGTATATAAACTTTACTCAGATCGTGGCTCAGCCCGTCTCACATCTCTTTGTTCTTCATCCTGACTTGCGTTACCCGCAATACTAGTTTCCTCTTTCAATTTGTTCATTCCATCATAGAAAGTACGCCACAATCTACCAACATCATCAAATTCTTTGCCAATTTGTATACTTTCGCTCAATGATCGATTCAAAGTTTCCAAGTTGGTGTAAACTTCGGTCAAGTTGTTTGTTATCTCTTGAATTAGTAGATCTCTTTGTTTATTAAAGTAGTCGTTGTTTGTGGACGACATTGGGTGGATGGGGATTTGGTATAGTAGATGTGAGAGTGTTTTTGTTGATGGTTTGTGGATTGATTTCTGTGTCGCGTTCATCTTCAACCCTTTTTTTCATTTCGAAACGGACTTTTTTTTGCTTCCATCGTTCTTTGCAACCAGAAACATAGGGCAAACAATATACCAGCCATGGCTAAGAAAGATAAGAAATCAAAAGAGGCCAAAAAGGCTCGTGCCGCTGAAAAGCAGAAGAAAAACTTGTCCAAAGCCGAAATCAAAAACAAGAAATTGGCAAAGAAGCAAGGCGATGAAGAAGAAGAAGATGAGGATATCGATACGATATTGGCCAATTATGCCAAGGAACAAGAAGAATTTACTGAAGTGAAAATCGAAGTATGTAAGCACCATCCACATAGGAGATTAAATCCTACTATGGTTGCTTCTCCATTACACAATAAACGAGAAATCATTCTATTTGGTGGTGAATCAAGTGATGGGAAAACATCTCATTTCCACAACGATTTGTTTACGTACTCAATCGATAATGATACCTGGAGGAAATACACTTCCAAGAATGCTCCATTACCTCGATCGTCACATGCTATGTGTGCCCATCCATCAGGGATTATTCTAATGTTTGGTGGTGAATTTTCGTCGCCCAAACAATCAACGTTTTATCATTATGGAGATACTTGGATCTTGGATGCCGATACGAAAGAATGGCAAAAAGTCGATACAAAAAGAGCACCATCTGCTCGATCAGGACATCGATTAGCCGTTTGGAAGAATTTTATCATTCTTCATGGTGGATTCCGTGATTTGGGTACCATGACAACATACCTAAATGATGTTTGGGTGTTTGATGTTACTGAATTCAAATGGCAACAAGTTGAGTTTCCACCGAATCATCCAATTCCCGATGCCAGATCGGGCCACTCGTTCATCCCATGTGCTGATGGTGCTGTATTATATGGTGGGTACACTAAAGTCAAAGCTGGTAAAGGTTTGCAAAAGGGTAAAGTTTTAAGTGATTGTTGGATTTTGAAAATGAAGAGTGATCCAAAGGGAATAAGATTTGAACGGAGGAAAAGGCAAGGGGTTTTACCTCTGCCTCGTGTTGGTTGTTCATTAGTTTATCACAAGAATAGAGGTATCTTATTTGGTGGTGTCTATGATTTTGATGAGAGTGAAGAGCAATTGGAGTCAGAATTTTACAATCAATTGTACAGTTATCAAATTGATAGTAACAGGTGGTACAATTTAAGTTTGAGACCACAGAGGAAAAAGAAGGAGACAGTGAAGGAAAAGTCAAGAGATGAGGATCTAGAAGATATTTTGAATTCCATCTTGGCTAAATCCAACTTGAATGATGATGATGAGGACGAAGACAATGTAGCCGCGTTGGACAAGATGAAGGATGCAGAAGAGAAAAAACAAGAAGCAGAGGAGGAGGAGAAGGAGAAAAAGGATGTAGTTGAGTACCCAATCATGAACCAATTACCACATCCACGTTTCAATGCCACCACATGTGTCGTTGATGATGTTTTCTACATATTTGGTGGTGTTTTTGAACGTGGAGAACAAGAGTTTAGTCTTGATTCTTTTTATGCCATTGATTTGGGCAAATTGGATGGAGTTAAGGTGTTTTGGGAAGATTTATCAGAGCTAGAGAAGGCAGCCGAGGAATCGGAAGATGAGGATGAAGAAGAAGATGATTTTGACGATGAAGATGAGGTGATGGATGAAGGTGAGCGCGACAATGAAGAAGAAGAGGAGGCGATGGATGCCGAAGAGAATGAGGATGAAGACGAGTCATCTTCAGAAGAAGAGGAGGAAGAATTCCCAGATCCAAGACCATGGTTACCTCACCCCAAACCATTCGAATCGCTACGCGCATTCTATGTTAGATCTGGAGCTGCATTTTTGGAATGGTCCATCTCCAGTCATCGAGAAGCACGTGGAAAGTATTTGAAAAAGATTGCATTTGAGTTATGTGAAGATAGGTATTGGGAAAGAAGACAATCGGTATCTGTTGCCGAGGATAATTTAGAAGAGATGGGTGGTGTTGGTGAAGTGGTTGAAAAGGATACTTCAAAGACAACAAAGAGAAGGTAACACACACACGCACAAATCTCTGTATATTTCAATAATAGACAATGAATGGTTTCCTAAGCAAAGTGTAGACCAACTTGATGGAAAGCGTACAATAGTTTCAAGAAATCCGTTTGATCCATTTTACCGGCTCTTTGATCTGAGAACCCCGTTTCTGTTAACACTTTAGTGATTTTCTCCTTTATCAAGTTTTTCAAATCAGCTCTATTATCAACAACCATTGCATCTCCATCATTTTCCTGACCAGTTGTCGCCAACCATGTCTTGTAATTCTTTTCCAAAATATCAATTATATTCAGCGATTTGAACCCAGCGGCAATAGTCTTATTTTTTCTCACAAACACGATCCTTAATAATCCATCCCATTCATTGAAATCGATATTGGGTCGAGGATTCTTCACTTCTATCCTAACAACACTCGATTCAACTTGTGGTGGTGGTCGGAAATTGTTTTTACCTACTTTCATAATATGGGTCACATTGGCCCACATTTGAACATTTGCCGATAATCGACAATATAGTTCATCACCAGGTCTTGCAACTAGTCTCATGGCGAATTCTCGCTGAAACATGAGGATCGATACCCGAGGTGGGCGAGGTTGATTGAGTAATTTAAACACTAATGGTGATGAAATTTGATATGGCGTGTTTGATATACACACATCAAAATAAGGCAAATCGGTTTTGATAAAATCACCCAATAATATCTCCAATTTCTTTTCCTGTGGTGTCCCATGCACTCTTTTGGTTAATTCAGCACCCATTCTTGGATCCATTTCCACGGCAATTACTTTACGTGCTTGTTCAAGAATTCGTACTGTCAAGTTACCGGTACCGGGACCGACTTCCAATACAATGTCACTAGGTTTGATTTGGGCCTTGTCAACAATTCCTTGAGCTATTTGGGGATTTTTGAGAATATGTTGACCTAAATTGGTGTTGAATTTAAAGACACTATTGAGATGCTTGTCAGCGGCAACTGTATTTCCAGTTGGGTTTGGTTTTGTTGTAAACTTCTTATTTGGTGCTTTGCCCATTGTTGTGATTACTAGGTCGTTGAGCTTTCAAAAGTTTGATCTCATCTCATGGAAATGAAGAATCTTTGGTGAGAAGAAGAAGAGATGGATAACTTCTTTTTGTGTAGTGTCGTGCTTATGTGTCACAAAACATGATGTTGCGACATCACCTGTTTTGTTTTTGTTTTACATTTCGGAATTTATTTTGATATTCCCCTTGTTACCATTACAAATTTGACAATCATCGGGTTACAAACATTGACCCTGTTCTAGGAGACTATAAAGCATTATAGAGGGCATAGACATTTTTATCACGGAAACATTTGCATTTGTCCAATTTCTTGAGATCACATTTATAACAAATACATTCCCACATCAAACTTTCTTTTCACTCCTATACTCCGTTTTAACAATGCTAATATGGTTCCACACGTAGCTAGGAGTCCTCAACTCAGTCTATCACATTTACTATCATCAACACCAACTTTTTCGTTTCTTGAAGAGCTAGTCAACATTTCACAACCCAAAAGCTCAAACTCCAGTTCACTACTGCACCGCGACTTGTTCAAGATTAGTAAAGTATTGGATGATATTGATCTATACCTCAATGATTTGATCATCGCGTTTAACAATATTAAAGAAGTATCAAGACATGCGAGTAACATTTTAGATTGGTTTTATGAAGGTAAACATGCATTACAAAGTTTATTTCGAGATATGGATAGCATTGATTCGATTATTTCGCGGCTTTTATTGAGGATTGAGTCGGCTGATTCGTCAACGAACATTAGTCAGGGACTTATTAGAAAGTTCGAAGAAGTTAGTGATGTTTTATTGGATGTTAAGAAATCCCTGATTGTCTTAAAAAAGAATTTGGATGTCTCGACAAATTATCATGAGTTAATGGAGTCAGTCATTAAATCATTAACCGCTGAGATAGATGAATGTACCAAACTGGTGATCAAGATGAAAGAGCACAAGTTGTCAAGCCCGAAAAGGGTATTACCACAATTCAACTTGAATGAAATTGTTTCCAAAATGAAGATTAATGAATTCACCAGCACGGCAATTTCAGTAAAGTCGGTTCGACTTCCAACTTTCAATGATTTAGATCAGGATCTTTATGATGAATTTTTGGATGTGGAAAAGAAGATTCTTCCACTACGTATATCACTTGATATTGTTCCATCGAAGATTGAGGAGTTCAATACAATCTGTCTGCTGAGCTCTTTCAAAGTCCCTCGTGAGCATGTGCTTTCGAGTTACGAGTTGATGTTGGATAAGTGGAGATATTTGGAAAAACAATTCAAGCTTTTGAAGCGGGAAAATATTGATTGCAAGTGGAATGAAATTTTCTTGTACTTGATTAAGCAAATTGAAAAAGAATGTAATGAATTGATTGACGTTTTGGCATTTTCTGATACTACTAGTACAGATGGAAACTCGACGATTAGTGAGGATATTGGCTCCAGATATAAAGTGTGTTCAAACTCGATGAATATAATCGAGAGTGCAATTACTGAAGGAATCACCACGGATAGGGAAATCCCGCAAACTTTTAATAAAAAGTTGCACCCAAAATGGATGGAAGTAAATGACTTGATTTTACGAGCTAAAGCTGATCTGGATGCCCGTGAGATAAAGTTTGAACGAAAGAAGGAATCTGCACCTAAAAGTACAGGGTTGCGCCAATTTCGTACAGTATCGAAGGAGTCATACAATGATGCGTTTGATCGTCCGATGAGTAACGGTATGGGAATTGATTTCAATGTTGATGTTGAATCCGTTACGATGCCCTTGAGCGTCACAAAAAAGGATCGCGTCAAGGACTTCTTGACTGAGGAGAAACCGAAGGGAAAGGATTTAAAGGGTAGTCTCATCCAAGTTTTTGAAGGGTTGAACTTACACGATCGAGAGGATGAAGAGGAAACGTTGGTAAAGACTCCGGTGCTCAATGGCCCTGTAAAATTGAAAACGCAACAGAGACAAAAGGTTGTTTCATTTGATTTTGATAGTTATACAAACAACATTTTAAACTCAAGTGCACGTCCGGCATCAAAATTACCACGCATTGTTTCAAACTATATTGAATTGGGGTATCCTAAAATAACTAAAAGGGGAGGTTTTACCAAGATTCCCGAAATTGACGTTACTCATCCTGTTTTTCAATCACCTTACAAAGGAATTAGCCAACATAGTAACCGCACGATTACCAATGGTTTTGATATTTCACCTCCTTCGATTAAAGACCACAGTGACCCATTTTATATAAGCCGATCGCGAGCAAGTTCAACCGCTACTGTGATTGGCAGACCAAATTCTTTACTAAATGAAGCGACGATTCCAAATTTGACTTATTCTCGAAGGCTAAGTTACAATTGCACATCGCCTGAGCGACCATCATCTTCCTTGGGATCACGATTTGACGATGAAAACTTGCTCAAGTCTCTCCACGAAAGCCGACCGATATGGAAATAAATTTTAGCTAACGCAAAATCACCTCTTTTTGTCATCATTATCAACTTTCATAGTTTTGCTTGTAAATCCATCTAAAAAGAAATCTTTGCCAAATAGTTTGTACATTACTGATTCCTTCTCCACCTTGTACTTTTCAACCTCATCAAAATCTCTGTTGACTCCATTTGGTAGTTTTTCACCTTGCTGAATCTTTTTAGTTGACTGCCCTTCAAGTCTTTGGTACATTTCAAAACTAGTGATGAATATAATTGGGACTGACAAAAGAACAAGAAATATACCTTTGTACCGTTGTTTCAATTGTGGTGGGGCTTTTTCCCAGTTAGGTCTTCCTGTGAGCACAAGCTCTTGAACAAATGGGGATTCCTTTGGCTTTGAGTTTTTAAGATGCAGCTGTGGTGACTGAATCCTAACAGTTGACCCACCTTGTTTGTGAAAAGATGGGGGTTTAGTAGATTTAAATCTTTTGAACATATAGTGTAGTTTGGTGCTCGGCTAGTATCATCAATCGTTGGATTTTCTAAATTTAGAATCTTTCAAATTTTCTTTGAATTGATTCAGATCTTTGAATCACGACGTTGAATCTTTCTCCCCAACACAATTGCAATGTCACTTGAGAAGCTAGTTGGTGAACACATCATCGAGCACCATAAACCTGAAGGGATCACATTTACATATGGGACCGCTGGATTTCGTATGAACGCCAAGTATTTAGACTATGTCAATTACACCGTGGGTATTCTTGCTTCATTAAGATCGAAAAGTCTTGGAGGTAAAACTGTTGGCGTTATGATTACAGCTTCTCATAACCCACCACAAGATAATGGTGTTAAAGTGGTGGACCCAATGGGTAGCATGTTGGAAAGCAAATGGGAAACATATGCGTGCCGATTGGCCAATTCAGCAGCACAAGACTTGACAAACGCTATTAGAGATTTGGCCAAAGAGTTAGGAATTGACTTGGACAGCGAAAGTAGTGTTGTTATTGCCAGAGACTCAAGAGAAAGCAGTCCAGCGCTAAATAGAGCCACTATTGATGGATTCAAAAGTGTCCCAAACACGAAGTATGAAGACTTTGGATTATTGACGACACCTGAACTACACTACATTACTAGAACATTCAATGAGCCTAGTTTTGGTGAAAGGAATGAAGAAGGGTATTATAAAAAGTTGGCAAGTTCATTCAGACAAATATATAGGTTATCAAAGGATAGTGACGAGATTGATATCACGATTGACGCGGCAAATGGTGTGGGTGCACCCAAAATAGACACCTTATTGAAAAAGTATCTTTCCGATGAAGTTAGTTTTACAATTGTCAATGGAGATTACGAAAAGCCGGATTTGTTAAACTACGAATGTGGTGCTGATTTTGTCAAAACTAATCAGAAATTACCTAAAAATGTGCAACCAGTGTCAAACAAGTTATACGCCTCTTTTGATGGTGATGCTGATAGATTAATCTGTTACTACAAAGACTCAAACGATGCATTTGTTCTTCTTGATGGTGATAAGATTTCCACTTTGATTGCCTTATTTTTACAACAAATTTTTAAGGATTTTGATGCAAGTAGATTAAAGCTTGATATCGGTGTTGTACAAACTGCTTATGCCAATGGATCTTCAACAAAATACGTTGAGGATGTTTTGAGATTGCCAGTTCGTTGCACACCAACTGGGGTCAAACATTTGCACCACGAAGCTGAAAAATTCGATATCGGCGTTTACTTTGAAGCAAATGGTCATGGTACTGTTGTTTTCAAAAGAGAAGCTGAACAAAAGATTCTTGATTACAAGTCCAGCTCACCAAAGGAAGAAGTGGCACTCAAAGTTCTTCAAAATTTTAGTCAATTGATTAATCAAACTGTTGGAGACGCCATTTCCGATCTATTGGTAGTGTTGATAATCTTGCATTATCTCAATTTAACTCCCGAGAGATGGAATAAAGCGTACACTGATTTGCCCAACAAGTTAATTAAGGTGGTTGTTCCAGATAGAACAATTTTCAAAACCACAAATGCTGAAAGGACATTGGTTGAGCCAGAAGGGTTACAAAACAAAATTGATGACTTGGTTGCAAAGTACCCACAAGGAAGATCATTTGTCAGAGCTTCTGGTACTGAAGATGCTGTTCGTGTGTATGCAGAAGCAAAAACAAAAGAGGACGTGGAGTCATTGTCCAAGGCAGTTGCTGATTTATTAAAATGAAGCAAGAGACTTTAGAGTAGATGGGAAAGTAGATGCAAAAACATGTATTACCAAGTTATTCACCTCGGTAGTAGGCCTTTTTATAATCTCCAGGGGTCAACATTTTTGAGCCTAATGCCCAAACACCGCGTCTAAGACGCCTGGCTCGTTTCTCTAGTCGCTTATACCAGTCTTCGTTATCCCCAAACTCTGCACCAACTTTCCCTTCGTAAACTATTGCCATACCATGCTTCAACATCTCAGCAGAGACGTCTTTTTTACCCGTCCATTTCCATACCTGACACCTACCAACGATTCTCTTGTATTGATCCACCAGATACGGCGTAACGGTCACATACCTTCCCAAAATATAAGATCGCAACCAGTGTAACGCATCTTCACTATATGGCTGTGCTGGTTTGCCAAAATGCGCTCGTTCTGGGGCATCAACACCACACAATCGAATCATCAATGTTTCATTCTTTAAGATCTTGTTGTTCTTGGGCACCGATTTGAGCCATCCCCAACCGCCAAAAATTCCTGCTGGGGTATGGAAAAAACGAAAATTGTCACCGTCACCTACTCGTGTAACATAACCGTATAACTTGTAGTTGTACTCGAGTCTTTCTGGAGTGAGGTCCAAAATTGAACGTACAGGTTTGAGAAATCGCCTGTAAAATCTGTAAGAAAAATATGCAGTGGCCGTTATGCCTAATGAAAGTGCGATAACTTTCGGATGGAATATACCAATATCTTGGTTTGGAGGTGACGGTATAGGAACCATGGACTATATAGGGTTTGCTATAGATTGTCACGGCTTCTAATTTTTCAGTTTTGTTTACACTATTGCGTGGAACAAAATACGCATTTTGGGTCTCTTTCCGGCAACCTAGTGAGAATGGACTACGCAATCTCCAATCTATCTCAAAGAGTGGCCCACCTTGAATACCTTCTTAGCAATGCAAAGGTGGAGGCATTAGTATCACAATTGGCCAACTTGAAATCCCAGTTTCAGCATTTACTAAAGAATCATCCTGAACTCAAAACATTGATTTCACTTGCAAATAAATACCACATTGATCGACAGACAGATGGAGAAAATACGTTATCTGATCTGATAAAAGAGGAGGATCTTCTCATACATTATGACGACATCATGGATAATCACCGTGATATGGTGGAAATCGTCAACATGGAGCCCAATTCAATCATCAATGATATCAACTCACGTATAAATGAGACGCGTGTTGCTAAGCTATCACAGATGAACGCTCAGCATAATCAACAGATCAGGGAAATTTATAAATATTACATAATGTTGGTCCTCAAGAGCATGATTGTGTGTGAAAAGTACGTACAATATGTTGTGGAGATGAATGACTTTTGGCTACGAATTGACCAACGGTTCACCAAAATATCGCAACAAATGGATAAAATGGAGAGGGAAAAACAAGCACTACATAGATATTGATCCATTTCGATTTGTTCTGAAACACTGTATACTGAGAATGTACTCTAAACAGATATGGTTTTCCAAATGTTTAGTCCTTCACCTCCGGTTGAAACCAAGCAACCAGGAATTTGTTGGTGCCACCTAACATCTTTTACATCCTTTTGCCAATGTACAAACAACAACTGAGGTGGTATATCGTGCAACTCTTTGAGCTCTCTTCTCTGTTGTGAGATTTCTTCATCATCTGCTTCCACTGCCAAGTCCCACAAAGTAACAGTGTTGTCCTCGGAACTAACAGCAATGATTGACTCATCCAAGGGGTTGAAAGAAATCGAAGTGATGGGGGATTTATGGAAATCGTAGTTTGCCACTGGTGAAGGGTTTGGTTGCGTGAAATTCCTCAAATCCCAAACGCTCCAAGTACCATCATCGTGCCCGGACGCTAGCAAGTGGTTAATCTTGGAACACCATGAAATGACATTGATGTCGGAATCTGAAGCTTTTACAGATAATGCAGGCTTGTGCTTTTTAGATCTAGTATCCCAAATTCTCACATACCCATCGCATCCCGCAGTTGAGAAAACAGTGTTCTCACCAGTTGACCATTGTATATCTTCTATCGATGATTGGGAAGAAAAGAATGGAGTTTTGTCTGTGACCCAACTTGATGACGTTCTTGTTGTCAAATGTACTCTTCCACTGACATCCCCCGTTAATAAAGCTCCAGTACTAATCAATGGAGACCAGTCCAATCCATATCCTTCTACATTTCCATGAGCACGGATAGTGTGGATTGGTCTCTTGGACGATTTAGGAATGACAAATCCAGGGGTGTCAAATGCCTTGAATTGAGATGCCAAATCAAAAATGTACACGTCACCATTTTCCGACATTGTTGCCGTGAGATATTCCCCTGTTTGTTGTGAGTGTGGGTTGATTCTGATTCTATTGGTTGTGTGTTTCAAAGGGGTTGTATCGGTGTCTAAAATAGGGTCAGAGTCCATATCGTCATCTTCATCGTCATCTTCGTCATCTTCGTTGTCGTCTTTCACCAACGTTTTTACCAAGCTTGACGCTTTCATGGCTATTAGTTCATTATCCTTAGCTTTAGCTGCTTGAGTGGCTGTTGCCAAGTATACAGTGGCTGGGTATGTACGTCTTTCGTTCCCCAAATTGTCTGGCAATATGTCCACGGTTAAACATGGCCATGGCAAGTTGACATTATGCAACATCTCATAAACAGTAGGGTCTGCTTCCAAGACTTCATCAGGACCCAAAGGTTTTGACTTGTGAGGTAAATAAATCTCTGATTCTGGCTCTTGTTGCTGTTCTTGCTCTTTTTTTTCAAGCTCTTCAATTTTCTTATTTGCAGTTTCTTCATCCATTTCTTCATCTTCTTGTTCATCTAGTTCGATGATTTCCTCGTCGCTCTCAAAATCGTCTCCGTATGGGTCTTCAAATTCTCCAACGTCCATATCATCGACTGATGCATCATTTTGCACGGAGACAGGAAGCGCATTTTCGGATGCTTTGAGTGAACTTGCGTTGTTTGAACCATTGAGGTTCTCATCAGCCGCCCTTTTTGACATAATGTGCTTAATTGGTGATCGTGAGAAGAGGTGGGATGTAACTTTGAAAAAAAAAAAAAATCATCAACCGTTCTCTGTGATGAGGAAAACAGAGAAGTTAGTTACACAAAAAATAGAAAATGAAAATAGACAAGAACTATAACAAATAGCCTTGTACCCATTGACTCCATGAGCAATAACAAGTACGCATTTTTAGACCAAGAACCCCCACCTGGGTATATTGCAGGTGTGGGTAGAGGAGCTGTTGGATTCAGTACTATCAAAGTCGCTTCTAACAAGAATACGCAAGATGACATCGACGACAATGATTATGATAATACAAACCAAGAGTATAACGAGACTGGATTGTTGGTGTCCACCCAATCGAAAAAAGACGAGGAGGATGAAGAAGCTGATCAAATTTTTAAAGAGATAGAAAACAGATTAAAGTCTCGTAGAAAGCAGCACAAGGTTGTTAAAGTTCCAACCGATGTTGAGCTAGACAAAAAATCACAATTTTCAGACCTTAAACGGGATTTGACCTCATTAACAGAGGAAGAATGGCTACTGCTACCCGAAGCTGGAGATATGACAAGAAAAAATAAGAGACTGCGTATACTAGAGCAACAGCTGCAGAGATTTTATACTGCTCCGGATCTGATCCTAGCGAAAGGAGCCAGGATGTGGCTGAATGACTCTATGACTAAAACCGAAAAGGAAAATTATCTAACTGCTCAATTGGACAGACTCTCCACAGGAAAGAGTGTGAATGGTACCACAGTAATAGACGAATCTATTTTGAGTTCAACTGGTGCTGAGATGGACGCAAAATTTGCTGATCTAAAGAAAGGTCGTTTAGTTCTTTCATCGCTACGGAAAACAGAACCGTACAAGCCAAGCTCTTGGATACAATCTGCAAGATTAGAGGAGCAAGGGAAGAACTTCAATAAGGCAAGAGAATTGATTTCGCAGGGGTGTAAGGTTATCCCTGGCGCTGAAGAGGTTTGGTTAGAAAGTGCCAGACTCAATATGAATGATACCGAATACGCCAAAGCTATTGTGAAAGAAGGATTAAAGTACTGCAAAGACTCGGTCGACTTGTGGATGAAAGCAATTGAAATGGAAGTGGAGAATAAATTTAAAAAGAGAATGATTATGAAAGCATTGGAGAATTTTCCTCGGGATGATAGATTTTGGAAGCTACTAATTGCCCTAGAAGATGATGAAGATGTTGTTCGAAAGTTGTTAGCAAAAGCCGTTGATCTTTGTCCCAAAACGTGGGAATTTTGGATAGCTTTGGTGAATATATCGTCATATGAAGACGCCAAAAAGTACTTGAATAAAGCACGAAAGAATCTACATGGTGATGTAAAAGTATGGATTGCCGCTTGCAAATTGGAGGAGCGAGAAAACCCTGATATTCCTAAAGAAAAAATTCGTAAGTTGACTGATCGAGCAGTGATTGAAAACCCGAAAGTATCAAAGTCAGAGTGGTTTGACATTGCCACGAAAGCAACAGAGGAAGGTTTTCCCAAAACAAGTAAGGAGATTGTATCGAGCTTTTTGAAATCTCTGGACCCAAGTCTAGAGGAATTGCTTATCGAAGCAGAAGATCAAGGCAAGGGTGGTCATGAAGTCAATATGCGTTGCATAATAGCCTATTTAGTTGGGTTGGACATCGGTGATGACACCATTTGGCACAGCCTTATGCTCATGGTTAGAAAGTATATGGATTCTGAATCATTGCTACGATATTACTCAATGGCCGTTGCAAAAAGTCCCGACTCGATACCATTATACTTGATGTATGCCAAAGATGCATGGAAAGTTGCTGACAATGTCGAAAAGGCTCGCGAAATTTTACATCATGCCAATAGTAAATTTGACGATGATTCAATCAAACTTGCAATGATTAAACTCGAATTCAACTCTGGAAGTATTGACAAAGCCGGATCTATTGCGGAAAGTATCATCGAGAATGAACCAACCAGGAATGTTAAATTTTGGTACAAATATATTCACATTTTACGATGCAAGAGGGAATCTTCGGAGAGGGCTTTATCAATGTCAAACCAAGCGTTGAATTTTTTCCCTGTTAATTGGAAGCTTCATTTGCAACACATTCAGATACTCATGGAAGATGTGAAGGATCTCAAGTCAGCGAGGGATGCTGCCGCAATATCGGTCAAAAAATGCCCTCAATGTACAAACTTGTGGATCATTTATTCTTTGATTGAGGAACAATCGGGTGTTCTCATTAAAGCAAGGTCTGTTTTAGATACAGCTTCGTTAGCGATCTCTAATTCAGTTGATATCGCAGTGGCACGTGTTGAGCTTGAAAAACGTCAAAAGAATATGAAGGCAACAATCAATTTGGTTAGCAAGAACTTGAAGCAATTCCCTTCCAATGCGAATGTTTGGTATCAACACCTTTCCCTTATACCCAAAATGTCGCTTCGTAAACCTGAATTTGTTAATGCGTTAGAAAAGACAAACAATTCCCCGCAAATTTTGCTATACTTGGGGGTCTTATTTTGGAAAGATGGGAAATTTGTTAAAGCAAAGTCCTGGTTTGAAAGAAGTTTGAGTGCGGATTCTACAAACGGAGACGCGTGGTCTTGGCTATACACATATTGGAAACAAAATGGCAATGATGAGAGCATGTCCGTATTTTTAAGAGACTTCAGCGCCAAATACGATAATATTACTACAGGATCTACATTCAAAAAGGTGCAAAAGGATCCAAAAAATTATCGATTGTCACAAGAAGAGATTTTGGAATTGGTATCCACAAAATTATTAAAGCTCTGAGCACAGTCTATGATGAATTTGCAATCTCATATAGCTTAAGATTCAATGCACTCAACATACAAGGAAACTGGTTTTTTGAAACCCATTCATTAGCCAATTCTTCACAAAGGGATTTGAATTCATAATCACCAAAAGCTTTCAATGATTTGTTTTCAATGTCAAGTATGAGATACGAATTTTTATCTTTGGGAATGAGCTTTGACGACAATTTCAATCGAGATGAAAGCTCATCTGGCCGAATGGTACTAGGCAAAAATTCGATTGAGTATCCAAAATATCTAGATATTGTGATTAGGATGTCTCTTGATTTCTGTGTATAAACATCTCGCAACCGGCTGATTCTTTTAGTCAATGTATCCACTTGCGACTGTAATGCCGCTTTATCATCTTCTTGTCTTGCAAATAAAGCCTTTGGTATTAAATCAGTGTCAGGCCGATGATTTACGTATTTATCAATTAAAGCTTCATTTTCTTTTCGTAATGCATCAAGTGTTGCACGCTTCACAAATTGATCCTTCGAAAGTAAATTACTCCTCAACTCTAGAATTTTGACGGTCTCTTGCTTCTGTGAAATAGTCTCCAATGATTCTAATTTCAGTCTCAACTCCGAATTTAGAAGCTCCAAATTCTTGATGGTTGACAACAACTGCATATTCTCCTTCTCCAACTGTGTGGCTGTGTGACGAAATGTTTTATCTTCGGACCGCTGTCTCTTTTCACCAATTTGTGGGTTTGCAACTGTCACTTTTTTGTTCTGTTCATCCAATTTTCGTTTATATTGATCAACCAAGTTTTCCAAATTTGTAATGTATTGTTGCATCGTCTTGTTTTCATGCTCTGAATCATCTCTGGAATTCAAAATCTCTTCCAAATCCTTTAACAGTTTTCTCAAGTGTTCAATTTCAGCAGCGAACAATAATTTCTCCCGTTCCAACTCGGCTATTCTTTTTGACAAAATTTCATTTCTTGCTTGACCCTTTTCAATCAATGGTAAATACTCTTCCTCGATCGACCTCGAAACATCCTCTAGCTCCTGTTTCAACTCAGTCGTTTCAATGGTCTTGGCATCGTACTTTTCTTTTAACGCTAGATTTTGTGCTTGTAGCTCCCTAAATTTATCTATGAAATTTTGGACTTTTAGCGATTTGGTTACATCTAAATCCTCAGGGTCGTAATTTCCATCATTGTCATCATCAACAATAGTCCTCTCTAAGGCAGAGAAGTATTCATTGTATTTGGCTTCGATTTCAAGCTTCTCTACTTCCAACTTTTGATACTTACACTTGAGTTCCTCTAGCTGATCTTGACTTCTTGTCAAGCTCATTATTTTTTGTTTCAATAATTCAATAGACGTCTGCTTTTGTAGAAGTTGATCAATCTTTAATTGCAATTGGTTATTGGTTTTTTGTAAACTGGTATTCTTACTCATTAGTATTTGATTGTTCTTGTATAACGATTCATCATTCTTGAATAGCTTGGTGTATTGTTCTAATTTATCAACTACTTCCTGATTTGAAGCTTCCAAAGTTTGTATTGATTGATCTCGTATCTGCAACTCGTTACTTAACTCGTCATTAACCTTGATTTGTGTGTTCCAATCGGCAGTCACTTGTTTGTGTTTTCTAATTAACCTGTCGTTTTTATCAATTAAACTACGATAGTCTGACTCCAACTTGTTATTCCGCGATTTCAATTCCTTGTACTTCTGATTCAACTCATTCAACTGTGCTTTGGAGACATCGTTTGAATTATCAAACTTGGACCCCAACTGCTCATTCTCCTTATACATGAAATCCATGTTAAGCTTCAACTCTTCAATTTCCTCATTCTTCAACTTGATACTATCCTCATATCTCGACACAATCGTCTGCTTCTCTTTTGCCCATAGCTCTTTTTCAGTTTTGAAAGATTCAATTTGAAATTCAAGTTTGGAGATGTATATCTTGGAATCTAGATTGGATGTGTCAGCAGCGTGGCCCTTTAATATACTGTTCAGAATCGATGGTGACTCAATGAATGGCGAGGAGGTTGGATTGGTCATTGGGTAAGTAATTTATCAAAAGGGTGGGTGTATTCCTGGGTTATAAACATCTTTTTTCAAAGTGTTCCAAAGATGTCGTAAAAACAGTTACGACAAGCTCTTATAAATCACGACATTAACATAAGATTTGTCACACACTATTTTTTCGAAATCAGTTTTAACCACAATTGAAATCAGACACATCCCTATTACACTGTTAAATTACACCAAACATAGAATATAGTTAGAGCATGTCCAAAATGTAAGTATAATCAATCAACAAACGCAAAGGAAGTCAATACTAACTGAATTTTTCCAGTCCAAGAAACTTTAAATTATTGGAGGAATTAGAGAAAGGTGAGAAAGGTTTAGGTGCAGAGTCCATTTCGTATGGATTGACGAACCAAGATGATATAACAATGACGTATTGGAACGGCACTATCATTGGCCCGCCACACTCTAATCACGAAAACAGGATATACTCCTTAAACATTATATGTGATGAGAATTACCCTGATAAGCCACCAAAAGTTCAATTCATTAGCAAAATCAACTTACCATGCGTAGATTCAAACGGGAATGTCCTTGTGTCTGAGTTTGACACTTTGAAGAATTGGAAGAGATCGTACACCATGGAGACTGTGTTGTTAGAGTTGAGAAAAAGCATGGCATCACCAAATAACAAGAAATTACCACAACCAAGCGAAGGCTCCACTTATTGAGTATGTGATGGGATCCAAAACAGACGACTACTCATAGATTCTAACCTTTTTTTGAATCAGCGTCAACTAGAACAGCACATATAATGTGAAATTATATATTGTATATTTGAATATATCGCTTGATGAGACAAGAATGCGCTTTCACATGCACCGGGGCCTATGTAGGTACATCACTTTTTCGTCCAAACCACTCTGTTATCAATCACTCTGTTCTGCTTCCTTCTCCATCAAATCTCTGAACTCCCGTTCCGCAGCTAAAAAGTCTTGAACATAATTGTAATATTTTGACTTCTCATCCAACAAATCCTGATTCGTCGACTCTTTGGTAACTTCAATATTGATCCACTTTTCAGATCTATGTTTTTTCCCATCTTTTTGTTCAACAGTTGGTATCAAACATCGTTGGAATAGTCTTTTGAAAGGTAGACATATGATTTGAGGCAGAGTTGCATCTGTACCAGCTTTGAAGGTACACTCATGTTGCGTTAGCGATTTGAGATGGCACTTGTACTTTGCTAGATTTTCAAGCTGCTCCTTATATTGTTGCCGTATGTCTCCAGCAGAATAGACCGGAACAGGGGGTGCCATGTATTTGCTACTATTGATGGAGTGAAGGTGAATCTTAGAGACAGTTGACTATTTCGCAAAGTGTGCTACCACCCACATCAAAATTCACAAAAGAGAAAGAAGAAGTCTACTAATACCATGTACGAGCCCACTCAGCCATTACCATTGTACTTTCTAATAAATAAACCTTATGCAACCCTTTAGCATCTCACATCAATGCCTGATCTTTTCTCGCCCTCTCTCAATTCAAACATCACTTGAGATCCAACAAACAATGTAAACGAAGAAACGATGAAAAACGTTACACCCAGTACAGACTTAAACATCTCACAAATCAACTGTATGGTTCCATCCTTGCCAAGACAGAATCCAACGAGGTTTGCAATCATCATCATCCATATATTGACCACTGCGCCCAACCCACATAAATATCGATACCACCACTGCTGATCGTATTTTTTAAACACCATACTGGCAACAAGCTCCGGAATCAAAAACAAAACAATCAACCAGCCCCACATAAGCAACCTCAATTCAATATCATGCCAAATTGCAACAAAGCTAAACACCAATAAGCTATTTAAAAGACGATAGCTTCCACCCCCACCCATGGGGACGTATATGTATCTAATAACCCATCTGTTGAACGACCTATGCCATGCTCTCCAAAATGCAAGCGCTGAAAAGTTGTTATCCATACACCGAATCATGTTCTCCGGAGGATCAATGCCATCCAACAAACTCCAAAGTCGAAATAATCTCCATGGTATTAGAAGTTTCAACCAGATTATGTTTAGATTGAAAAGACCCAACATTGAGATTTGGAAAGGAGTATCACCATCCCAAGCTTTTGTTTTTGATACAGCAACCACGTACATAAAATGCAAAACGAATTCCATCACTAGCAAACAAAAGACGAATCGAAGAAAGTATATAAATATACGTTTCTTGTCTCTCACTGATGCAGCTTGTTGGTAATTTGATTGATACATATAGTCGTTAAATGTCAAAATAGGCCCAGCTATAAATAATGGTGTGTACAACACATATGCAAGATAATTGAAAACTTTATAGTCTTCTATTGGCAATGGAGCTGTGAGTCTTTCACGGTCATTGAGATCAATCAATGAACCACCCTTCGCATCAGGCTTCCTCAAAGCATGTTCTCTTTCAATGTAATCAAGATTGTAAGATATCATTCGAAGCAAGCTGAAATTGTAGAAGACATCCCAACGCTCTATAATCCCTTTGAAGCTCAGATCCAACAACGGGATTCCATACTTGTGCATTCCATACCAATCATTTAGGAACAATGTAGACACTCCATATATCCATGTTGCCCAAATAGCTACTTTTTTGTCTGTAATGTATCTTCCAATGATATAATTAAGCCCCAAGTGAAAGCAAATTTTGATTACATTTACCCCATGAGCTCCCATCAAAAACACAATTCCAAACACCAAGTCAAAATAAGTTCTCTTCCGTATTGACAATAGTGGAGTCAAAACTTTTCTTAGTGTAACATGTATCACCCCCAACAAGCCTAGAAGTAGTAAATTGTCTCGAAAAAAACGATATTGTTGGTCTGAATTGTCCACTTTTCTACCTAGTATCCATCCTTTACTCAACAACCGTTCGAATCGGGGATAATTTGGATTGGTTTCATTTGAGGCATCCATTGCTGCCTTGAACATCAATGGCACAGCTATGATGAATATAATGTAGTAAAACTTGAATTCAAGGCTACCCCATCTTGAAGGCTTTGCTCCTTTCTTAATAGTCTGTTGATGTTTGTCTTTACTCCTTGTAGGGTCAAGTCTGGAATCTAGAGCACTCAAAGAGAAAAACTCTTTCAAGGTGTTTGCAATGGACATGTATAATTGGTTCTTGTGGATGATTAGGTTATTGTATCCAACGAGAACAAATCTTTTGGTAATCTTTTTTTCAGGGAGAGAAAGGTACATTGAAACCTCATCTATAGAGGTAGCCGTCTCAAAAGTATGTCAAATCACCACGAAGATCATGAAGAGCCATCAAGAAGGCCGAATCCAAAAGGTTGGGTACCTCCAAAAGCGCCTTACAACCCCTATGATCCCATGGATATTCGTCCGCCCGAAGGGTATCCTTCAGAATTTCAAATACCTGGTCAACAACCACAGGGATTCTCATCGATTCCTAAACAGCCAACTCAATATCAAAAAGTGAATGAAACAATGGAGAGACTAAACTATACTGCAAGACCAATGTCTGATTTATACCCAAATCAGTACAAAGTTTTACGTCGTGTTGACACTAACAAGAAGCTACATTTGGGCTCAAGATGGTTTGGGACATTGATTGGAGGATCGGTTATTTTCTATTTCACTTTTTTCTACAGATGGAATGAAGGGAGAGATAATGTATTTAGCGATTTTTACCGCAGTCAGTTGTGGTTGAAAGAGAGGATTTTGGGTGGATTAAGTGAACAAGAATACGATGACTTGCATTATCCAAAACTAGGATATACTGTATTGCATAGTGTTAAGGATGCTCAGTACATACCTGACGATTTGAGAAAGACACAGGAAGGTGAGTTTGTTCTCAACAGACCTAGTGAGAGACATCTTCTTGAAGCTGAAAGGATACAACAGGAGAAGGAAGAGCAAATGTTGCGAGAGTTGGATATGCATCGCCAATATGCAAAAGAGTTGACTAAAGAGTCAAAGAAGTCGAAAAAATGGTTTGGTATCTTCTAATGTATAGAGCATCTGTGTAAATGTAATGAAAATACACTGAAAAGCAAAGATTGTTTCCGATATCAATCGCCAATCATGCTTCAATCTGTCGTGTATGATGATTACTTGTCTTAGTAGATTTCCATAATTTTTGGTAGCTCCACTGTCAAAATATTGTTTGGACGTGTCTAGTGATTGTTTTGCAGTTTTTGGTTTCTGTTTTTAGTTTGCAGTTTTGTCGTTTAGCAATTTCATCGTACCGCAGCAAATGGGCATTTTAGAGCCAACAACATAACATTAGAAATAAGCCAGAAACTGAGTTGCATCCCATTGGTATTGGCTGATAAACGGTACCATCAAGCATCACCACCGTTTTCGCAAAATTCCGTTTACGATTTATATACTATCACCACACTCGTTTACTTTTTTTTCTGGCAGCACCATTCCTTTGGCAAGAGTTTGACACGATGCCAGTACACAAAGAAATATCCACCTTCTCAACCGTATATCATGTTGTTTTATTGATTTTGAAAGTAGCGGTACTATATATTCAAATGCTACTAGGAATCAACAAGAATGAAGCTGTAAAAGGTAACTCAACAAGTAGAGAAAAAGCTAGCTTCAAAGACAAGATAATAGACGCAAAAGATTTTAATGAAATTGTGGCGATATCCGGTTATCGAGCTCGAGAACATGTGGTGACCACACGGGATGGTTACTTGCTTGTGGTGCACAAATTGGAAAAGATACACTCAGACTTTGCTACTTACACCTCGAAACCCGTTGTTTACATGCATCATGGGTTGTTGACCAACTCTGAACTATGGGTACTTGGTTCCACTAAGGAAAAGACATTACCTTACTTGCTTGTTGATGCCGGATATGATGTTTACCTCGGCAACAACAGAGGCAACAAATATTCAAGAAAACATTTGAAACTATCAGCATCAGATCCGAAATTTTGGGATTTTTCTTTGGACGAATTTTCGTACTTTGATATTCCCGATACCATTGAGTATATTCAGAACTTGTACAAAACCAAGGGGCGTGACAACGTCGTCTCAAGAATGAACTGGGCAAGTTCGGAAAGGTTGTCGATTCCCAATGATACTGGCTCTCTCACACCCATCTCATTGCTGAACTCGACGTCAACGTTGGCAACATATCCAACTCAGGACACCGTTGACGTGGTGTACATCGGATTTTCACAGGGTTGCTCGCAATTAGTTGCCAGCTTGAGTCTTTATCCAGAACTCAACTCCAAAATCAAAATGTTCATCGGCTTGTCGCCGGCAATTATACCCCTGAACTTGAATCATCCTATCTTCAAATTGATTGTCAATCAAACGGCTAGCGATAATGCCTTTCTTTATAGCATATTCGGTAGGCGTGCAATATTGCCAAGTGTTTCATTTTGGTCTACTGCATTTGGCGCCAAAATCTATGAGATTATTGTCGACAAATCGCTCTCGTTGCTATTTGGATGGACAGGGGTAAATATAAGCAAAGACCAAAAGTTAGTGGGATATCCTCATATGTTTTCCAATTCATCAGTCAAGTCTTTGTTACATTGGTTCCAAATTATTAAAGCTGGTAGGTTCCAAATGTTTGATGAAACATGCTCATGTGGATTAACCAGATTAAGCTCGTTGTCAAGCAAATCAAAAGCTAAAGGGAATCGAGTTACTCCATTTCCCATAACCGACCACTTGAACGTTCCTATGTATTTGTTTTACGGAGACTCGGATATATTAGTAGACATTGAAAAAACAAAGTCTTTGATAGTTGACAACAACGTACAGATGCAGGACAAGTTGAAAGTGGAATTGTGTGAAAACTACGAGCACATGGATACCTTATGGGGTGATCACGTTTATGAAGATGTTTTTCGAAAAATTTTAATGGAGTTGGACAAGATGGATAAATGACCTATGTAGAGATTATGTAATATAAATATAAACTGAATAGATCTATAGTTAATCAGTAATGGAGATGTTTGTTGGCTTATTAATCACGCCTCTTTACAATCTTTCTTATCGTTTCTATATGTTTTTGCACCCAAATTGTCACAAAATTTGAATCGCAGTTAAACTTTTCCTCCATATCAAAAACCATTCACTAATACCCAAACTCACTACTTCACACTCCATTATTTTCACATACAAGAATGGGTAAACTCACTTATCAAATACAGGACTTGATCAAAATGCGTCATCACTACTACTATGATATCAAGTTGTATGATTTGCACCCACGTCAAAAGAATAGAAACAATCGAAAGCAAAATGCTCGCTTGGTCGCTTTTGACTACACTTTAGGCAGAATGATTCCAGTGTCTGCATTAATACTTTTACAATCAGATCCCCGGAACGCAAGAACGCAAATGAGTCCTGGAATGTATCCGCCAATCTGGTCGCCACCTTTATCGTCAATATCCAATAACTTACACCAAGCGGCTCAATATGATTATCCCTTTCAAGGAGTCGTTGTACCAGTAGTTAACCTCAACCAAAATATTACACGGCAAACTCGTTCTTTGCAACCAGAGAGACATTATTCATCCTCTGCTTCTCCCGCTTGGTACAATAGTCCCATAAGTCCACCAGCTCCTGCAACATTGAAGAAACCAAGCGCAGAAAAAACGGTAGAGTTGGCAAAAACAGGCGACGTAAACTCGAGTGACGAAACTTCAAGCGATGATATTTATATTCAAATTCACTCAAGCAGTCCAGAGAAGAGTTGACTTTTTTTTTTTTCGGTAGCTTACGTTCAAATTGGGAAATCATTGTTATTTTAGTTTTTTTGATTCAGTGATGATGATAGATGGAAACAAATAGCATGATATAATGAGTATATGGGACCAAGCAAAGAAAGAGGAATTCCCCGAAGAAGAAGCCGACAAAGTGTGGCTTTATATCAATTTAGAAATGTACGTACAGTCCATTTTTTAACTCGCGAATTAGTACTAACCTTTACTCTAGTACACCAGACCCAATAATTCTACAAGATGAAACCAAATCCAAAGAATACGAGCAAATTGACATCGATTTGATAACATGGAGAACGTTGATAACCACAAGCTTGGGTAAGATGTATGGGTTAATAGGGGAGTCCTTGCCATTTGATATACCGGCGAAGTTGTCATCAAAGTCAATCATTCTCAAGATTCAAACACAAGATAAGGAAAAGTTTAGTAATAGTTCATTGAGTTACACTTTCAATTTGAACAAGTATACTGATTTGGATGCCAATTGTTACATAAAGATAAAAAAAAGTGCCCACAATGTGGCATTGGTGATATAAAAAGAATGGGTACTCTTGGTGATCCAACACAGGATATACTTTGGGACGGATAGCAGCAATAGAGCGGCTTCAATGTTACGTGGATGTTGCTGGCTCTTTGTAAGATATTGTCGTAGATTATATATACTCTACTTTCATCTTCGTTACGTATGGACATTCACATTTTTGTGCTATCCGTTCAATGCATAATCCACTTCAACGAGAAAATCTAAAAAAAAAGAAAAAAGAGACCAAGAAATTGACAAGGCTTAACTCCAAGAGTACATTCAATACAAGAATATACAATTGGCACTGACTACAGATGAACCAGTGTTCATTCACACATTACAAAAATAGTACAATTTGAAGACAAAGACATAAACTAGTAAAATAGTCATGAAATACACATCAATTCTTCTACTATTATATTCGTGGGTTTCAGTTGTGCTCGCATTTACGCCGGACATATCAGTCATCGAATCTGATTTCATCTCAAAATTGATAAGGTATTTTGATGATTCAGCGAATGTATTAATCTTGAGGGACAAGAAAGCATTTATTTCGTTTGATGATGGGAAGCTGTTTAATCAAGTGAAAGGAATTGAGGAAGACGTAGTGAATATCCAATTTGACCCATTTGTGAAAAGCCGAGCATTCATTTTGACAATGACAAAACACCATTACGTGACAACTGATAAGGGGAAATCTTGGTCAAAATTTACGTCCAATGTTTACGAGTTTGATGGTAAGGGGTTGGCATCAGTACCGAAATTAGAGTTTAATGCAGCTGATCCAAACTTGCTACTTATGTCAAATTACGAGTGCCCCGATGAAAATTATAGTCATAGATGCCAGCATGTTTTTCACTACACCAAAGATGGTTTCAAGTCAGCGTCTAAGAGATTACCAATCAATGCACATGTTTGTAGGTTCTCAAGGGCCACGCAAGAATCTGAAATTGCAAACAAGAGAACCCTTTACTGTTCAGAAAATGAACTCAACTCTCACAAGCACATTGTCAAGTCTCGTCTTTACAAATCTGATGACTTTTTCCAGTCCAAGAAAGAATTTGATTTAATCGAGACTGGTAATGGAGCAATAATTGACATCAAGGTCGAGGAGAATTTTTTAACAGTGGTTATGAGAAATGACAAGTTCAATGAAAAGTCAAAAGTTGATATGTATGTTTCAAAAGACGGGGAAAATTTCCTTAAGGCAGATCTACAAGTTGACGTGAAGTACGGTGTCATGAAATTTTATGCATCATCACCATCGGCATTATTCCTCCTGACTATGGCATACGGAAGAGGTACTGCTCGTGCTTCAAAATTGTTTAAATCGGATTCATTGGGTTTGCATTTCACTGAGGTGCTTGACAACATTGCCAGTGATGTTGTATTAAAAGTGGAAAACATTGATGGAGCTTGGCTCGCTGATATTCAAGTTGAAAGTGAAGAGGATGAACCAAAGTCGCTTTTGGATATCATTTTTGGCGGTGGGAAGGCAAAGGATTTGATCACTAAATATTCATACAATGACGGTGAGGATTGGATCCCTCTTAAGCTGAACAGCGATGGCTGTAAACTTGAAGACGATTGTTCTGTGCACTTGTGGTCATTCACAGAACTCGGTGGCGAGGGAAAATTTGTTACAGGACCGACACCAGGGATCTTGGTTGGAGTAGGGACAGAAGGAAAACGTCTTAGTCATGATTTCAGGGAAATGAAAACGTTTGTATCCCGTGATGGCGGATATTCTTGGGACTTGGCATTGGAAGAAGCTTGCGTCTTTTCATTTGGTGATCAGGGGAATGTTATTATAGCCATGCCTTATGCTGGAGTGAAACGTAATGACCCAGCGAAGTACTTCTATTACTCCTTAAACCAAGGTAAGGATTGGGAGAAAGTTGAGGTCAAGAATGCGGTTTACATTTTGGATTTTATAACCACTGCTGATGGCTCGTCACGTAAGTTTTTGATTCATGGTATCAAGCCCGACTTTAATAACGGTGAAGATAAAGAATTGTTGTACCACATTGACTTTTCTGAAGCATACAATGGCAGGACATGCAAAGATTCAGATTTTGAAGAAATTTATGCTAGACAAATTCCTGATAATGAACGTCTTTGCATTTATGGACACAAGGAGAAGTTCCAAAGGAGAAAGCAGGATGCCGAATGTTTTGTCAATAAATTGTTTGAAGATGTTAAAGTCTATGAAGAGCCATGTCAATGTACTGAACTGGATTTTGAGTGCTCTTTGGGATTCAAGCTAAGCGAAAAGGGGGGCGACAAGTGTGTTCCTGATCCCAAAATGATTGCAAAATTGTGCGAGTCCCAATCAAAGGATGTTCTTGAAATATATGACAAGTCAAAAATCAATGGCAATTTGTGTGAATTGAAAAGCAAAAAATTGGATGATTTTGCAAGCAAAGAGAAACTCAAATGCTCTGATTACACGAACCCTAAAGATGATCCTAGTGGCGATACTCAAGAGATTAGGATTACCTCGAGTGATTTTGAAGGGAAATTATTTCAATATGCATATCTCAAAAACACCGAGAATGGTATTTCTGACAATGTGATTTTGAAAACTAATGAGGATAAAGTTTGGGCATCTAATAATGGAGGCGTCAGTTTCGTTAAAGCACCAATTCATGAAAAAATTCTTGGTTTTTACACGGGAATCATCCCTGGTCAAGTCGTTCTTGTGTCTGACTCAGACATAATTTTTTATTCAGAGGATGGGGCAGAAACATTTCAAAAATTCAAAACGCCTAACAAATTTGTACCAGTGGTGAGGAAAGCTGTTGCTTTTCACAAGACAGACGCATCCAAATACTTGTGGCTTGGTGGTGATTGTGATGGTGGTGACACCAATTGCAAAGCATCTGCTTATATCACCACCACTTATGGAGAATCATTTAAGAAGGTTATGGACGATGTCCTAGCTTGTGATTACGTGGGTCCATTTTTCAAAAAACCAGTTGAAAACTTGATTTACTGTATCAAGTTGGAAAGTGACGGGAAAAAGAGTTTGTATTCAATTGATGGTCTGAAGAGTGCTGAAAAAATCTATGACGATGTTGTTGGATATGCTCTTTCCGATAGATATGTCGTTGCTGCTATTGTCAAGGATGGATCGCTTGAAGCTAAAGTCACTGTTGATGGTAAAATCTTTGCTGATGCTGATTTTCCTAAAGATCTCAAAGTTGAACCACATCAAGCTTATACTGTTTTGGATTCAAGTTCGGGATCAATTTTCATGCACGTGACAACCAGTTCGCAAACCGGGTTTGAATACGGATCTTTATTGAAATCAAACTCCAATGGTACTTATTTTGTCTTGTCGTTGGATCATGTGAATCGAAATGAAGACGGGTTTGTTGATTTTGATCGAATTGATGGATTGGAGGGAACTATAATGGCAAACATTGTTTCCAATTATAAAGATGGCAAGGGACCCAAAAAATTACAGACTCTTATTTCGAGAAATGATGGAAGTGAATGGGATTACTTGGTTCCGCCGGCAGTTGATTCCAATGGCAAAAAGTATGGATGCAGTGGATCTTCACTTGAGAAATGCGCATTGCATTTACATGGATTTACTGAACGTGCTGATTATAGAGACACTTACTCCTCAGGTTCGGCAGTTGGATTCTTGATTGGTGTTGGTAATGTAGGCGAGTATTTAAGTGACATGGACTCAGCATCAACTTTTTTAAGTACTGATGGTGGTGTTACTTGGAAAGAAGTTAAACAAGGAGTTTATCAATGGGAGTATGGTGATCAAGGTACCATTTTGGTTCTTGTTGATGCTGTTGGTGAAACGGACAAGTTTTTCTATTCATTAGATGAAGGTGGAAACTGGAATGAATATAAGTTTGCCGACAAGCCAGTTCGAGTGCTTGATTTAGCAACGGTGCCTACTGACACTTCAAGGAAATTTATCATTTTTTCCCATCACCCCAAGGATACCAGAGACACTTTATCATATTCTATTGACTTCACAAACATTTACAAACGTCAATGCCAATTGGATCTTGACCACCCAAATTCTGATGATTACGAATACTGGTCGCCATCACACCCATCAAACAATGCCGACAAGTGTGTTTTCGGTCATGAATCAAAATACTTGCGTCGTGCCGTGGGTCATTATGATTGTTTTATCGGTGGTGCTCCATTGACTGAAGGCTATACAGCGACACGCAATTGTTCATGTACTCGACGCGATTACGAGTGTGACTACAATTACTATCGTGATGCAAAGGACAATACGTGTAAATTGGTGGCTGGATTATCATCAAATGATCGCAAAAAGGATATGTGTAGCAAACCAGGAGCATTTCAGTACTTTGACAGCACGGGATACAGGAAAATCCCCCTTTCTACATGCGAGGGAGGCAAGCAATATGACACATTTAGTCCCCACGCATGTCCAGGTAAACAAAAGGAGTTTAATGAGTACTATGGTCGTGAAGTCAAAGGAACCAAATTATTTTTTGTTGTATTCATCCCCTTGGTTATTTTCCTTGGTGTTACTTGGTTTGTTTATGATCGTGGAGTTAGACGAAATGGCGGGTTTGAGAGATTGGGACAAATTCGATTAAATGATCAAGATTTTGATGAAGGGTTCAACCCAATTGAAGATAATCAAGTTGATGCCGTTGTTAACAAAATCGTTAAAGGTGGAGTTTACACCGCTGCCGTGGTGTTTGCAACTTTTAAAGCAGTGCAGAAAATTGATCGAATGGTTTTGGAAAAAATCGGCAATGTTGTGTTTGGACGTCGTGGAGGTGGACCAGGAGCTAGAAATTATGTGTCTATTCCTGATGAAGATGATGATTTATTTGGTGATTTTGATGATGATGTGGATGAGGAGTTGGCGCAGGGGGCAAGATTGAGTCAAGAGCAGCATGGTCGCGATGTGTTTGGTGGAGACGATGATGATGTGTTTGAGTATGATGATGATTTAGAGGACCTTGGATCGAGCGTTGATGTTGATCGAAGAAGCGAGGGTCAAGGTGATAAGAAATCTAAAGCGTCGTCATCGTCAAGTAATGAACGACTTTTCGATATTACTGATGAGGAAGAAGATGGTGACGATAGAGTATCAGCAAAAGGGGGAGTTGATGATGTTGATGATGCTGATGATGGTGATGATGGTGAGTCTAATTCCAAATAAAGTAGATAGATGTCAATTTGTACAATAAGACAAATTATGGTTAATCGACAATGTAGTTCATAAAAATGCCGCATATGTATTAAAGTCACTATTATACATAAAAACTGAAACCATATACATACCAATGTGAGTTTTTCTTCTCTGTTTTCCTCATTACTTTTCACGTTGTAAATCAATCTCATGCAACAAATCCTCGGGGTTAACGCTATCAATCATATCCTGTTCCTGGATTCTTTGGACATACCCCTTTCGATTCTTAAACAAGGCAAGGTAGGGGATCAAGTACAATAATCCAAATAATGAAGTTGAACCCAAAGCACAAGCTAGGGAAATACCAACAACTTTACCACGCGATAAGTAATTGTGCAAGTTTTTCAAATCATCCGATGATTGAAGACGGTAGTAGTCGTCAATGAGAATGGTCCGGACATCACCAATGGTTGAAAATGAATTTGGTGATGTGGTGTAAACGTACGGGATCCATGATGTGCCATTGTACAATGCCATATTAACGAGTCCATAATCCTTGAGGGCATATGTACCAGCAACAAGCAAGATGTTATTCTTGTCGAATAAATCACCATTGTAGGATGATGACGATTTCGATAATGTCAATAGTTTCAAATCATGGAATATGGCAGGTTGCGAATCAGAATAGTCGATTCCGGAATCTATATTGGACCATTTTGATCCATCGAATCCGGAAATGAAATCATCACCCATGGCAATCATTCTGCCACTCAGATCGCTATTGGAACGATCATTCAAAATGAATCGATTAACTGACTTGTTTAATGAGTTTAGTGATGATTCAGTGTCGAATGATCCACCTTTGAAATTGTAGGTGAGAAACACAACTTGTTTATCATCAACCGTCAAGTTTCTTCCCGATATGAGAACTCGGCTTGATGTGTAAAACTTCATATCGGTAACCACACCAGCTATTTTAGCAGTCAGATCAGTATTGTCATTTTGAGGATCAAGCCATCGCGTATTGGCAATATCATAAACACACAATGATTGACAACTCAACGATCCAGCAGCATCGAAATCTCCACCAACTAGCAATTTCTTACCATCATCATACAACACTATTGAATTAACACTGATGGGGTCACCGCTATTTTTCGAAAGTGCTGCAGGTTGGAACGATGCAAATGTATCATTTTTCAAGTCATAAATAACAAGACCAGTAACATCTTGATCATTGATTGACACCGATGAATTCAAGCCAATAAACAAGTAGTCGCTATTGCTATCAGCATACAATGCTTGAATTAAAGCATCATCATCCCATGAAATGTCGCCTTGTAATGATCGAATCGTATTGGAAGGGCTCTTATTATTGATGATTCCAACATTTTCAACATTATTTGAATTGAATTTACCGCCAATGATACTTAAGGAATCATTTACATAAAATGAACTTGAAATGTAGCTATGGTCATTTGAGGCAATGTCAATACCAAATTTGGAAAAATTGGCATTACGAACATATGCTTGATCATTGGTGTAGAAATCCATTACACTAAAACCAGAACCACCAAGAACTTGCAACAGAGAAGTGAGCGATGCTGCTTGAGTCAAGTTGAATTGTCGACTTGACCATTCAAAATTGGTGTTATCCCATGTTTTAAATATGGTGCCTTGTGCTGAAAAGACATAGTACTCAACTTCATCCACGATAAAATTGGCAAATTGATCAAATTCAGCATCTTCATAATCGTTACCAAACCCAAACCACTCATTGTCATTGGACAATATGGCAAAATTATTAGCCAGTGAAACTGTTTCATTCTTGTTGGAAAGATCCTTTATAGTGGCATCGGATATACCAAATTGACCAAGGACTAGCAATCCATTATCAACCGTGAATGTCCTAGAAATTGAATTGTTGAATGATGCATCTTTAAACGTATGTGTATCTCTTTTCCTCAATGTTGTCGGTAAGTCTATGTTTGACTCATTCGATGTGGTATTGTAAGATGAAACATTCAATGTAATCATGTTGTTATTGGATAAAGTCAAGTTATTACTGTCTGATTCGAACTGACCAAGAATAAACAATGAGTCATCGTGTATGTTAATCTCATCAACAACTGAATCTTCAGAAAGTCGACTACTCAACAAGTTGATGGATGAATTTCCAATATAGGTGTTGTTGGGACTCAAATATGTCCTATTGTTGATCTTGTAGTGTACCAAATTCTCATCAAAGTTTGAAAAATTAGCCAACGAATATTCAAATAATCCATTCAATTCGATACGAGTCAAATTTGACCTCAATGAGCTTCTGGTATGATTGGTATTGTTACGATCATAATACAGGTCCAATGAAACAATATTTGCCACTACTTTATCGATAACCATAAATGGATTCTCGGCATCAGATGATATTGGCTCATGAAATGAAATCTCAATCCTGTTTGAACTTCCATCAGAGCTGTTCAAATGACCATGGTACAAATAATCAAATTTGATATTCTCGTTATTTTGATAGATTAAATTCGACGACAAGATATCATCGTCATCACCAATTACAGTGACATTAACAATGACTCTTTGTGAACATGAGTTATCAATTGCACAACCTGGAGTGGTCATTATAATCGAATATTCCCCGGAATAGGATATGTTTGGATATAATGCAATCTTGGCTGATGTGTCGTAACTCACCATATAATCAGTATTTGTAACTGCAGTGGACACACTCCTAACAGATTGGAAATCGCCAGAGACAATCTCGGCGTAGTTGTTGTTGTTGTCGTCTCCAAGATCACTGCCACAATTGGGTTCATTCAACGTATTGTTACCAAAAACTTGTATTGAGTTTTGGTACAATTCAAACCCAGAAAATGCCCCTTGTTCGCCATACCAATCAATGATTGTCAATCCAATAGAATCAAATCCGACAGAATCAATAAAGGCAAATTCTTGAAAATTTGATCCGTATCCCAAATTTTTGGTTTTAGTGTTGGGGTCATAGTATCGGAAATAGGTTCCATCCTCTTCATCAACAAATACATCATCTCGATTTAACTCAGTAGCATTGTCAATATTGTTTTCAACATAATCATTCAATTGATCAAACGCAGTCAATGGACACCAAGCATCACAGGTGCTCAATTCATTTGTTTCCGGGTCAATATAAGTAAGATTCATGATACCATTGTTTGGGAAAGAATATATTCTAAACAACTTGATTCCATTATTACTTTCAGGTATGTATATTCTTGCCTTTGTGGGAGTAATACCCTTCATTTCATCAGGGAGTTCAACTTTCCATTCTGCACCTGAACTTGGCACTGCTTGCCATATATTATCTTCCGAGGGGCAAATTACAAGTGAATTGTCATTATTGTCTAGAGCATTAACCGCTGTAAACAGCCCATGCCTTAGTGATATTTGTTGTTCAGCATTAACAATTGTCGAATTTGTTTCATTATGATGTCGTGTAGAGTTGGTGGTGTGGTTATGTATTAGTAAGTCTGATAATCCCAAAGTATTGAATGAACCACCAAACAAAATCGATCCCAATGACTTGTCCTTAGTATCGGCCAATTTTGCAATTGAGTTTATGACTGCATTTTTACCAAATCCTTGAAATAAAGTAGAAGAAAGGGTTTTTGAGGTGATATTGTAAATGGCTGCTCCAACTGTGCTATTGTAAGTGAAGTTACCACCCAAATACACAAGATCATCATCAATGAAAATGGTATTGACGTGTCCATCAATATTGTCATTGTCGGTTATTATATCAGTTGTTGAGTTTGAAGTGATGTTGTAAATTATGGGGCTTTTCACTTCTTTACCATTAAATGTAGTAAAATCACCATTGAGTATAACTGTGTCATCTGATAGTCTATATAGTTGATTAATTGGACCGTCTAGGTCAGCATATTTTGAGTTGAAATTAGTGTTTGAGTCTTGAACGTATATACTGTTTGATGATGATATTGTTGTTGTTGTTGAAGAAGAAGAATTGTTGTCTCTTTTGCGATGTAAATTATTACCTCGTAAATCTTTTCCAGCGAATGGCAAACTAACCAGATCTGATATACCCTTGTAGTTGTAAAAGCTAACAGCCGAGAACGATCCAAACAATCCTATTCGATCTCCAATTGAACTATAATCTAGCTGCGGCTGACTGACATTTTGGAAAAGTGAACTAGATGCACCCAATACTGCCAGACATTTTAGTAGTAGAATTAATAAGAATTGTTGTTGTAGTAGTAGTAGTAGCAACCCCCTGTTGTATGCAACCATATCATACGTAGTTTACTGTGTATTTGGTTGTTTTTGGTTGTTTTTGGTTGTTTTTGGTTGTTTTTGGTTGTTTTTGGTTGTTGATTTTACAAAAATCTGACGAGAAAATTAAAAAAAAAAAAAAAAAAAAAAAAAAAAAAAAATTTGTGTTGATTTTGGTCCTTTCAAAATTTGACGTGTGTGTGTGTATGTTAGTGTGTGTGTGTCAGTGATGCGAAGCGATGTGAAGTAAAGTGCAATGACAAAGTGCGAAATAAATGTTAAACGATTGGACAGTAAGCTTCTTTCGACAAGGAGATGTTGATGGTGATAGAAGCCACTAAGGGTAACTAGTAGGTTTGGAGTAAAAGAAGAAGAAAGATGTGTGCTTCTTTCTTTATGTGAAGTAGTAAGTGGTGTGTTTAATAAAGTAAAAGAAGAAAAAAAAAAAAAAAAAAATAAAAAATTTTGTTGTCGTTGTTGTTGTTGTTGTTGTTGTTGTTGTTGTAAGAAGAAGAAAAAAAGGAGTTCAATTGTGTGTGTGTTTGTGTGTGTTTGTGTGTGTTTTGAGTGTTTTGTGTTGTCTATGCGTATGTGTTGTCTATGTATTAAATTTGTTTCAGATTTCAATGTCACAAAATACACTCTCACGACACGACAATGTGGTTTTGCTGACAAAAACCCTTCTTAATATAAGCCAAGCCAAATTAACTTATAGTATATCCATCCAATACGCATGCCTCCTATACTATATAGTCTTAGAAACAAAAGACCATGAACTAATATTAAACAAATAAGTAAGTAAGTAACTAATGAATAACAAATCAATACTACTGCAGGTGAAAAGGGAAACACCAGTGTATGTTTTGCTTGTTTGATTGGATTAAATCACATCAAATCAAATCAAATTAAATCAAATTAAATCAAATTAAATCAAATTAAGTTATAGTGTTCAATGTATAACATAATTGCGATTTTAGTATATTCACTTGAGCTAGATGGGCCATGAGGCATTGGGGCTTTAATCTTTTAACTATACCTACTACTACTACTACTACTAGTGGACTATTCTAGTTTTATAAACTGAATGTATGGATTGAGTTTGCAATTGGTGTAGGGGTGCTCAACATCGATTTATTAACTCTATCTGTGTTTTCGTCTAAACTCTTTTCAATAACAATAATAATAATCGTAATAATAACCACAATACAATAATAACCACAATACAATAATAATCATAATCATAATCTCTCTTTTGAAAAAAAAAAATAAAATAAAATAAAATAAACACGCTTTTCTTTTATTGTTTATATGGTTTATATATGTGGTTCATATATGTGGTTTGTGTGTTTTGCGTGTCATCATTTTATTTCAAAGTAATTCTTAATGTTGATTTGATCATACACAATGTCATCAAAGAGTAATGCTTTTGTTTGGTTGTTTTTTTTTGATTTTTTTGTTTTTTTTTTTTTGACGATAGATTCAACAGCGTATGTGCTTGTGTGTATACACACAAGCACATCCACCTCCTAAAAGTGTATAATAACTGAGTCCTACTACTCAGTGTTAAGATTAAAGACGTTGTTACACTCATCTTTTCTCATTATTGTCAATGTTTCGCCTTAAAGGTGAGTCACGTCAAACCCTTTCAAATCAACAATTACGATAAACCATCAACACCAATTGAAACTATTATACTTGAACGGTACAGTCACAACGTAATACTGAAGAATGAATAAGAAATGAATACTAAATAAATAATTACTGAAGCCCTTTTGTATATTTATCTATAGCCACCACTCCTATGTCGTAAATATCATTGTCGTATTTCTCTTATTGTACGGTCAATGCGACATTGACGCAAAGAATATAGTTTGTACTGTACACGCTTTTCTCTCTCTATTCCACCACCGCAAAATATCTTAAAGGCTTATTTTCACCACCCAAAGGCCATTTCCTACTTGTAACAGACATATTCTTCTCACCATCATACACCTCAAATGGATTTTCCAAAAGGTTTGGATCCATATGTTTCTAAACAACATCTACTATACCATTCATTCTCGCCACTAGTTTCACTACAATCAACTCATAATGTTGATTTATATTTCCAATCAGTATTGAATCGCAATGATTCAATATCAACTTTGCAAATTTTCAAACCATTTGGTAATAATATGAAGAATGCTATACCTAATCAACAGTTTAAAATTACAAGCACCCAACTAATTACAAAGAATTGGGATTATTTCCCAATAAGGTTCGAATCAACCATGCCGGAAATACTATCAGTAACCAGTGCTCAACAACAACAACAACAACAACAACAACAACAACAACATCATCAACAACATCACGTACAGCAGCAGCTGGAGAGGAGAAGTCATGATGGTGTTAGTGTATCAAGTAGGGATCTGGCCACCTCCTCATCATCATCAACAACAACAACAACAACACCAAGTGGACCATTGGGCAATACCCCAAGTTTTATACTGCATGAAGCTCCGCAATTGGATCAACTATTTAGAATATCCTCATTAGAGCAGTATTTACGACATGCATCTAAAGATACTTTGAACAATAAGGACTTGTACTTGACTTTTCTCGATAAAGTCATCACTTCCAACAAACCTACTGCATTTGAAACTTTTAATCATCCAGTGGCACAAGTTTTTATTATTGATTACGATAATGATACAATAGACTATCTCCGCAAAATGATTGTTGAATTTAGAAACTACAATTTCCCCAAATATTTCCAAATTGATGATTTATTAATGCATGTGTTTATCGTGTATGATTCGACAAAGTATAAACCTAGTGAATTATCAGGGTTGCAACAAAGTATTCGGCTGAAGTTGAATATTGAATCAACTTTGTTGGCTATACCTTCTGGTTCTGCACAAGACGGTCAACAAGTGACATTATCCTTGGTTGAAAATTGCACACTTGAAGAACATTTACAACGACTTTCATTAAAAGACAATGATTCAACATTTACAGTGCCTCTGTCTATTGACACATCTATTAAATTTGGAGTCAATACATTTATCAACAAGTATCTTATACCACACATGCAAAATAAAGTGCGTACTTGGGATGATCAAGTACTACAACCAAAGAAGTCAATAACTGGGAGATTCTTTTCTGCATCAAGAAAACTATTCAACAATAGCGATTCAAATCTTCTTTCATCTACATCAACATCCGCATCTTCCAGCTCTTCACCCGCACATCACTCCTCCACTTTTAATTATCGTGAAAATCAGTACTATAAATCATCACCAGAACAAATGACGAGGAAATTGGCCGATTGGTCACTAATGCTCAAAGACTTCAAGTATGCATATTCAACTTATGACGTTGTTCGCAAAGATTATAGTAATGAACGAGCATGGCTATATGTTGCATCAACACAGGAAATGTGCATTGTGTCACTCTTGTTGCAACATACTTCACACACCACCACAACCTCCCCTGCCCTTGATAAAAACACATTACGTCGAATTAAACATGATATCATCGAACCATATATGGATAATTTATCATACACGTTTAAATCTCGATTGAATTTGAAAACGTATAGCTTGGCTAGTTTTTTAATTGTGGTTGAGTTGTTGCTATTAATGTGCCAAATATATAAACAGTCCAATTGGTGGTTTGATTCGATTGAAAAATATTTGCATAAACTAATCGTTGATTTTGATACATCAATGACCAACACCACTTATTCGGTGATGAAAGCACTTTTGTTGGAGAGATTGGCATATAATAGTGGTTGTTTTTATACAACGTCAGGGAAATACGTCACCGAACATACACAGGAAACCGAAGGTGAACCACTGGAGGAAGAAGGAATGTATCACAATAAATTTAAACTTGCATCAACCAGATCATCAATGGGCTTGACTAAATATAGAACTTCAGCATTGTGGTATTTGTTAGCAATGAATGAATGGGTTGATGCCAAGTCAAAACTGCAAATTGATCGCCTTTTGCCTAATGTGTTGGAAGTTTATGAAGGAAGAATTAACAACGGGCATAAGCAAGATTTTGAGAATAATGATGCAAGCTTGCATGATTTATGGTTTAATAGAAAAGATTCTTTGTTGGGTAAAATAGAGACGTATAGAGATTAATCACCATAGACTTAATTTACCATTTGCCAAAAATTGGATTACTGAAGGAGAGCTCCTCTGAGCTATAACCTGTCTCTATCCTGGATTTTCTAGCCTATAGGTTTTCTTTTATGACTCAAAAGCGAAGTTAAAAAAAAAAAAAAAAGGAGGAGTCAAAATTTTTTTTTATCAAAATTGTGTCAAAAAGTGTACAAGATGCGGCACTACACATTTTCACCACACCAACAACCACCACAGAGACAGATTCTTCTCTAACCATGTCAAAAAGTGAAGAAGTCAAGGTTGTGGATCACGACAAAAGGGACAATACCGTCCTTCCCACAAACGATATAACAATACCCACATCTCCCACATCATCATCATCATCATCATCATTATCCTCCTCCTCCTCCTCCTCCTGCACCCCAGTTAACCACTACTCCATCTTCCATTACCTCAACCTAGCCTCCAAGAAATTAGACTCCCTAGGGGTTGAAACTAGAGGATTGGACCGCGTTTTACCCCACGAACGATCCACAAACAAGACCAAGCTCCTAATCAGCGTTGTTGGATTTTGGTTTTCAGCATGTGGTGGACTTTCATCAATGTCATCGTTTTACCTTGGTCCTTTATTATTTGAACTTGGGTTACGCAATACTTTAATTGCTGGGTTAACTGGACACACTTTGGGGTGTTTTATTGCTGCTTATTGTTCAATGATGGGGCCACGATCAGGGTGTCGTCAAATGGTTAGTGCGAGATTCCTTTTTGGATGGTGGTTTGTGAAACTAGTGGCATTAGTTAACATTATCGGTGTCACTGGTTGGTCGGTGGTGAATTGTGTTGTTGGGGGTCAAATCTTGGCTAGTATAAGTGATGATAAAGTTCCATTATGGGCCGGGATCGTTATTATTGCTGGTGTCACTATCTCCGTGGCAATTGGTGGAATAAAGCAATTGATGAGGGTAGAGGCGCTATTAAGTGTTCCTGTGAATTTGGCATTTTTGTTGTTGTATATTGTTGCTTCACAGAAGTTCCAGTACTTGACTTTAGAAGACGCCATAGTGGATTCAGCAACCATCAAAGGTAACTGGTTGAGTTTTTTTTCCCTATGTTATTCAATAACGTCAACTTGGGGTGGAATCGCATCCGATTACTACATCTTATTTCCAGAATCTACTCCCGATTACCAAGTGTTTTGTATTACATTATTGGGTATTTTCATCCCCACTACATTTGTCGGTATTGCCGGTTTACTCATTGGTAATGTTGCTCTTGGGTACAAGCCATGGGGTGACGCATATGCGAAATGGGGCATGGGCGGATTATTAAATGAAGCTTTCAAACCATGGGGTGGTGGTGGCAAGTTTTTACTTGTAATTATGTTTCTTTCTTTGATTTCAAACAATATTCTTAATACATACTCGGCAGCATTTGATATACAGATGGCTGGTGGTTGGTTAGCAAAAATTCCGCGGTGGTTTTGGGCAATCGTGGTAACTGCAATTTACTTAGTGGCTGCATTGGTTGGAAGAAATGAGTTTTCAACAATCTTGGGTAATTTCTTACCCATGATTGGGTACTGGATTTCAATGTATTTCATATTATTGTTGGAAGAGAATACCATTTTTAGGACAAACAGATTCCACCACTTATATGAATTGGAATTTGCCGAGGATGGATCGTATGATGCACCATCTTCAGTTGACGACTACAATAAAGAATATCAATTTGACAATACAAATGCAACACTAGCACAACCTCATCATTACAATTTCAAAATATGGAATGATTACTACAAATTAACTCACGGATGGGCAGCTGCTGCATCGTTTTTAATTGGCGCTACTGGTGCTGCTGTTGGCATGTCGCAAACTTATTGGGTTGGTCCGGTTGCGCGTAGAATTGGTGGTGAGTATGGTGGTGATATTGCCATGTGGTTGTGTATGGGATTCAGTGGCATTGTTTACCCAGGGTTACGGTATGCTGAGTTGAAATATTGCAAAAGGTAGTATGTATAAAATCATATGATAGAGTTAATAGAGAGAAACTTTCTAGTCAGCCGCATTTATCGCAGATTAGACGGCATTTAGTCATTTATCTCCTACTCCTTACTCCTTACTTCTACTCCTTTTTCACCGCATTACACAAGATGCTGTGTTCTTAATTCACAAGCAAAAATATAAACGGCTAAAGGGATGTGATTCTAATTGTTATTTGAAAACAAATACCATGATTACTAATGTGAAACTGTGAGCGAAAACCAGTAAGAGATCAACACCGACGCGTGGAATATTTTTTTCGCCAACAAATGAGTCACTCGTTATTGTTCAAATATTTCATTCGAGAATATTCTATATTACGACATTGAGTGAGTGGGTTTCTACTCTAATCAATGACCAATGAGAGTAAAGAGGACAGTACGGCAATTTCCTTTTTGCCCGTGGGGAATGTAGTTAAATGCGCATTGTGCGAGCGCAAATTTTAAAAAAAAATAAAAAACAACCAGTATGTTTGTTCGGTAATGGAGTTCCATTATAAATTTACTTTCAATTTTTCTTGCGTGGATTCCTCTCCCCTTGGACCTTATTATTATCGTAGTGAAGACTACAGTTTTTTTTTCGTAGTGAAGACTACGATTTCCTATGATACATCCCTCTAAAGAATATAATAGTGTTATCTTCATTCGTATACAGAATAAAGAGAATGATCTCGGTAGAAAAAAAAAGGAAAAAATTTTATATTTTTCTTTCGTCCTCGTCAGTAAATCAGAAATCACGACTGCGATCCCGATCCACAGGGACATGGAAAAGGACGAGAGCGCAAAACCCACCGGCGTGATTCTCGCGATGTCTCTACATACACGAATCGTTACAGAAGCTTAGATGTGTAGAAAAAGACACTCGTATAGTAGTGGGAAAAGAGACCCTCAAGCATTCGGTCCGATTCGCTCTCTTCTTTCTTTGTGATTTTTATTTCGTAAATCCTCAAAGTGTTACTCAAAAGTGGGTTTTTTCTTAGTCTAAAGGTCCTGCAAATTAGTCATTTGGTGGGTAGAATTTGTCTTGAGTACACACATATTCGCCCTGTATGATTTAAAAAGAGGACCATAAGGCATGTCCGCCACATCCATTTCCAATTTTCATCTTGTTTTACTACGTTTACAAACCACACCATTAACAACATGTCATCCAAACCCAAATATTCCAAAACACAATCGTTTGATGAAACAATTAGCACTATACTACCTTCGTATTCCATGTACACGTCCACGGTGGGGATGAATGTCAATGTACCAGAAGATAACAACGATGACTTACCACCACCAGGCTATAGTTGTAGCAATTCCGAATTATCAGCAAGTACCGAAAGCACAACTGTCCACGATCACGATCATGATGTAAGCTCGTCAGCTGCGTCAACGACCCCTACTTCAGTTACTGAAGCACAAAGTCGACGCGTTGCTCAAGTCAATTCATCGTCAACCATCGATGACATTCCATTAATCGTTGCTGATGAAAATGCCAACTTGATGGAAACAATCTTGGATAATGTTCATCGATTGCCCAATATGACGTTTGAAAAACAAGATATATCGAAAGCTGTACAGATTGAAGTTTTCTATACAAAGGATATTGGTGAAATTGGTAAGGCTCCGGAATTAATTGATCCTTCAATTTATGAATATACCCAGGGAGATTTATTAAACGGATATATTATTATTAAAAACACATCTGACAGACCCATTCCATTTGAAATGTTTTACTTGTTATTTGAGGGAAACTTTATGGTTGCCAATGAACAAAGACCACAGGAATTGGAACCAGTCAAGATTCGTCGGTTTTTGGAAATGTTTGATTTTTATGGAAGTTGGAATGAAGCTCATATCAATCGATTGGTTACTGAAACTGCTAGTCCATACCTTTGTGAATACGGCAACACTGTTGATCCACTTGATGGAACTTACTTGTATTTTGGCCCCAAGAAGGAAGTCTTGCCCCATAGAGTATACAAGCGGTTTTTCTCATTCAAGATTCCCAACAATTTACTTGATTCGGAATGTAGTGAACACAACTTGTCCAAACACGTTGAAATACCACCAACCATTGGATTATCTCGATGGGAAGTTGCTCACTATCCAGAAAGAAACTTGAACAAGATTAAGGACTTTTCGATATTGAATACGTCAATGGGATATGGAGTTATGGCGAGATTTATTGGTAGAAAATCGACATGGGAAGTTGATTTCGGGAAAATTATTACCCCCAAGCACAAGGACCATGCCAAGTTGGTGAATTCAAAGGGAGATGAATACATTATTTTGAAAGAATTGACCAATTACATCCGAGTTGTGCCCACGACAAATGTTCCCACTGAAAATGAACGGTTGATGAAGTTGGTTGAAAATCGATTATTGTTTGACAACTTAGTCAAGCGGGTTAAGGATAAAATTGATATTGGTAAACAATTGGAAAAATCATTGGAGTCAAGGCCAATTCCCGAATTATCACCTGACCTTACCCAAGAGGAGATTGAGGCGGCAAAGATGACGCAATCGTATCAACACGCCGACTCAATTAGAGACATCAAGTCAAATATGAAGAAATTGGAGTATTATCAAGTCGTCGTTCAATTGGTGAAAAGATCAATCACTGGGCAGAAATATCCAGGTGTGTTGCAAGTCAAGACCCCCAAACAAGAGTACCACGTAAAATATATCCCTCCATCAAGATTTAGAGAGGATTCAATAACAGATTTAGAAAAATCGTGGAAGCTTAATGTGCCAATTGAATTAACGACAATTTTCCCCACCAACAATGACAACAAACTGCAAACACCACCAACTATTAAAAACGTCGATGTTGAATTGGTTGTTCACACCATGAGGTCAATGGGTGCTCCAATTGCCCTTGAGTTCAATCATGATTTAATCTACAACAAATATCCCAATAATAGTAAACGTGAAGTTGATCTAGACACTTTTCACAATAATATTGTTCGACCATTTCAAAAGCAATCAACAGAATTATATCATTTAACCCAAAGACTCGGTTTACGAAACTTTCGAATTGAAAAACAATTGGTGGATGATTTGAAATCAATTTGCAAAATTGAAGAGAAACTGAACAACTTGGTTGTGGAGGATGTTTTAGTAAATGATGTAAAATACAACTACAAAAAGAATGGTGTACAATGGTGTAACAATGGTGATGGATCAGCTACAAGTTCATTCAATTTGCGTATCAACCTTGCTTCATTGTCGTTGAAGGGTGTACCTGCTAGTGGTTGTTTGGGACTCTCTTATGACCGATTCAACTTGGTTCCTGATTTCCAGTCGTGTTTTATGACCAGATCATATCATTTGAAAATGACGTTTGAGTTGGGTAATGGTGATTGTGCTCGTATTAAGGTGCCGGTTATTATAGAAAAGTCGTAAAGCTACAGACAGGTACTGCATTAATTAGTTTAACAATACAGTAATGTATATATCATTAATTGAGATTAAAAGATCTTCATGAGTGAAGACGTCACCTCTCGAGTTGGGGGCAGCTCCAGAACACTCTTGTTGTCGAAGGCAGAGGCAACCTTTCGTGAAGTGTGGTGCTGAGCAACGACACTATTGTGGCTTAGTCGTACCAATTGGTCATGTTGCAATGGCGTACATTCTCAATGTTGAACCTACTCGGTGTATATGACGTAATGAAAAATGATGTTTAATTACGTAACCAAAATTTCAGTACAGAATTTCTCGGGCTTTAAACCAAAGTGGTTTGGTTTTTGTGTCACTTTAAATTCGGTATGACAATAAAATTGTGTGAAGTGGAGGAGGAGGAGGAGGAGGAAGAGGAGGAGAAAGTGTGTGAAGAACTTGAAATTCCGCTCGAATAGCAAACTCGAATTTTAACACCACACTTTTCACATCATAACCAAAACGTTGAGATTACATTTCCAATTGATCTCCCATGGAGGTTTAAAAATAGACTCGCTTCTCGAGAGATTGAGACACATTACCGAGACCAATTGAACCAAACAAACATGATTATCTGACTGTCTCACTCAATTGAGCTGCTTCTTAAGAACTTGTTCTGTAGTGATTGCTATTGATTGAGTGAGTGTGTAGTTGTGTGTGTATGTGTTTGATTTATTCATTTCCATGTTCGGTCTTTCAAAGATATTGAGAAAGAGATTTGCATCCAATTCCAATAGCAAACAACAACTGAATAGAGAAGGAATATATTAACACAATGTGCAGCAGCTACATTGGAGGGGTGTATGTGTGTGTATACTGTGTGTGTGTGTGTGTACTGTGTACTAAAATCACAAATTGTCATTCTCTAAAGCAAATAACAGAAATAGAACAATAAAGGGGGTGGTGGTATAAACAATGTATACAGCAAGCAAAAGTACAAAAAAAAATTATAGCAACCAAAAAACATTTTTATTCAAACGAAAAACGTGGCAGTGAAATTCCACCACAGTTTATGTAAATACTTTTGCTCAATGGTATAAATAATGCATCAATTCCCTCATCCAAGTCGGGAAACTCAATTGCCTTCTTCTTTTCCTTCACCAATTATTAACTAATAATTAATTCATATTACATCTAGAAATACAAAATGGGTTTAACTGACAAATTGAAAGGAATTAAAAAAGACGACGTTGACAACTACAACGAACAAGCTGGTAAATACGGTGGTGGTAAAGATGGCCAAACTGGTACCGACTTAGCTCAAGAAAAGTACAAGGAATACAACTCAAAGAAGTCTGGTTCTGGTACTGGTTCAGGTGCTGGTACTGCTGCTGGTGCTGGCGCTGCGGGTGCTGGTGCTGGAGCTGCAGGAGGTTACGGTGCTGGTTCATCAACTTCTGGTAACCACTCTGGTACCACTTCGTCTGGATACGGTAACAACCAATCTGGTACCACTTCATCGGGATACGGTAACAACCAATCTGGTACCACTTCATCGGGATACGGTAACAATCAATCTGGTACCACTTCATCTGGTTATGGAAATCAATCCGGATCAACCACCTCAAACGCTTACGGATCACAATCTGGTTATGACAACACCTCATCTGGCCACCATGGCTCATCTGGTCATCATGGTGCTGGTACTGCTGGTACCGCCGCAACTGGTGCTGCTGGTGCTGCTGCCTACGGATCCTCAAACCAAGGTTCCCACGGTACTCACAGCTCCAAATTAGATCCAAACAGTGAGTATGGATCAGCCACCTATGGTAGTGAACCAGCCTCAAGTGGTGCTTATGGTAACCAAAATGCTCCTTCTCATGGATATGGTAACGAATACGGCAACACTTCGTCATCGTCCAAGCATCATTCTGGTCACCAAGATGCAAGCAAACACGCCCCATCAACCACTGAAGGAGGTGCTGCTGGTGCTTACGACAGTCGTGGAAACACTTCATCACAATCTGGTCATGGATCATCCCACACTGGCTCTGGTGCTTACGGTTCTTCCAACACCGGATCCGGCGCTTACGGTTCTTCCAACACCGGATCCGGATCTGGTGCTTACGGTTCTTCCAACACTGGCTCTGGCTCCGGTGCTTATGGATCATCAACTACTGGTTCAGGTGCCGGTACCTCTGGTGGATACGGTTCAGGCTCGTCAACTGGTCACTCTGGTGCTGGTTCCCACGCTTTCAAGACTGGTAACGATTCTTTGGATTCAAAGATTGCTCAATTGCCAGAACACTTGCAAAAGGAGGCTCACAATGAGTTCAACAAGGGTTACGAAGCTGCCAAGTCTCAATACAAATCATAAGTTAGTTTTCTATTTAGCTGTTTTTGTATAAATAAAATCGATTTCGAAAAGAAGATTGTATTGTAGGCTGTTGAAGAACTCTTCATAAATTAAGGGACTTCTTCTACATGAAGTATTATGCAATGCGAACCGATCATCTAATCATTCTTCGTTCCTTATTTTCTATGTACAAGATCATCAGTAACCTGCTCTAACCCCTTGATGATGTTATCACTGATAAATTCTTCTGCTTTAGCTTTGCCGTGATAGATGTTGACAGCCCCAATCAAACTATATAGTAATTGTGAACTAACTTTCAACTCACCACTAGATTCAAAACTCAATGTTGGATTCCTAGATTTCCAAAACATTACATCATTCAATCCGTTAAGTTTGGCAAAGTAGCCAGTTGATATTCTTCCGGGAAGCTCTTTTGCATTTGGTGATCCCAATATTGACAAGTTTTTGCCGTTAATTGCAAGCTTTGCGTCTGTCGCAGTTGATTTGTTGACAACATGTTTAGCAGCAAACAAGGATAATAGCTTTGATCCCATTGCTGCGAGTTTTTCATTGTATGGTTTGATACCATTGCCAAATGATTTATGAGTGATTATTTGTAACGCTATTTCGTCGGGTATTGGAAATTTATCTCCAAGATATGATTTAATGTGCTGAATATTATTCTGGTTGAGTTCGTATTCTATACCATTGTGATTCAAAAACACTTCTTTAGGGTCTCTTTTCAATCCTTCAACTCTTGGTCCTTTATGCAAGTAAATTGATCTATTGAAGGATATGCTTGTGGAACGATGACAAAAGCCTATACTTCGGGGCGTATATTGAGTAGCTTGTCGTATACTCATATTGATGGAATGTTATGAACGGTGTGCTCTTATCTTGTAGGAACTCCTTCGTAGTCGATGAAATATCAACCGTTTTGGAATAGAAAATTTTTTTTCTTTTGCTCTCTTTCGTAACAAATCTGGTGAGAAACAAATCCATTCTAAAAGAGTTTCAGGTAGCGCAAAGGGTACAGGGACAAAAATTAAAAAGATGAAAGTTTGGTGCGATGATCATCTTAACTACATCACTGACAAGTTTTCGACAAATATGGACATCTTTAGAATTCTAAGCAGAGGAGCATCTTTAAAGAAATCAACAGATGTAACTACTGATTATGCGCTTCCATCAGCTAAGCAAAACCAAACGCGAAAACATAAAGAAGAGTCGATCTTGAACCAAGTTGAAAAGGAGACCGATTTCTTTCACACAAGAAAACATACAAAACAAGTACCAGAAAAGGAGGCAACAGAGCCTGTATTCACTAAGCAAGAAAAAGATGATGATGAAGCCCCTCCACTAGTGTTGAAAGATGCAGAAGATGCCAAAAAGTTTAGAAACCTACATAGATCCAAAGTCACGGGTGATGACATTCCTACTCCTATTGGTTCGTTCGAAGACATGATTGGAAGATTCAAAATTGACAAGAAGCTTTTATCGAATCTTATTGATAATGACTTTATTGAACCCACGGCCATTCAATGTGAATCAATACCAATTACTTTGTCCAATAGAGATTTGATTGCGTGTGCCCCCACAGGTTCAGGTAAAACATTGGCATTTTTAATTCCATTGATACAACAGCTTATTATAAATCATGTTGATAAAAACTATGGAATCAGAGGGTTGATTATATCTCCAACAAATGAGTTGGCCGTGCAGATTTTCCAGGAGTTGGAGACTTTAGTTAGGGGAAAGAAACTTACGATTGGTATACTATCAAAACAATTAGCAAGTAAACTTAATAACGATATCGTCAAGGCATCTAAATATGACATCATTGTGTCCACTCCATTACGTTTGATAGACATTGTGAAAAACGAAAAGATTGATTTGTCTAAAGTAGAGCAATTGGTTATTGATGAAGCAGACAAACTATTTGATCATGGATTTGCCGAACAAACCGATGAGATCTTAAACCATTTGACAAACCCAAAGATACGAAAATCAATGTTTTCTGCAACCATTCCATCTGGGGTAGAGGAAATGGCCCATTCGATCATGAAGGACCCAATTAGGGTAATCATTGGACACAAGGAAGCTGCCAGTACTACAATTGACCAAAAATTGGTATTTACTGGTAACGAGGAAGGTAAGTTGTTGGCAATCAGGCAAATGGTTCAAAATGGTGAGTTTAAGCCACCGATTATAATATTTTTGCAGTCCATTACCAGAGCCAAAGCGTTGTTTCATGAGTTGGTTTATGACAAGTTGAATGTGGATGTGATCCATGCAGAAAGGACACCGAAACAAAGAGACGAGGTGATCAAGAGATTCAAGAATGGAGACATTTGGGTTCTTATAACAACTGATGTGCTCGCCAGAGGTGTTGATTTCAAGGGTGTTAATTTGGTCATCAACTACGATGTTCCACAAAGTGCACAAGCATATGTCCACAGGATAGGTAGAACAGGAAGAGGTGGAAGAGCAGGTAGAGCAGTGACATTTTTCACAAAGGAGGATGACAAAGCAGTGAAACCAATAATCAACGTCATGAAACAATCAGGATGCGAGTCCGGGTTTAGTGAATGGATGGAAAATATGGGGAAACTTAGCAAAAAGGAAAAGAAAAACATCAAAACCAATGAGGTTAAACGAAAGAAGATTAGCACGGTTCCAAAGATTATCAAACAAAAGAGAAAGCAAAAACAAGAAATGATTGCCGCTTCAAAGAAAAGAAAACAGGCAGAAGGTAACTAAATTAGACTATGTGTGTCTCTCTCTCTCTCTCTTTCTCTCCCTATACTCAATTGTTTATAATACACAGTTTATCCAATCTATTAATGATGAGCATCACCTTTGTTGGTTGGGTAACCAAAAAATTGTCTTCTTCCAATAATTTCTCCTACGGCAAAGAACCCAGCCAATTGAATACCGTAAACACCGAATTTAACAGCATCTTGAGCATTTGGCTTGTATGATTTAGCTTGCTCGATAAGCTTTTGTTGTTCAGATGGAGTTTTCAACCATTTAAATGCATTTTGGTAAACAGTTTCAAATTGTTTGATTGATGGTGGGGCCAAACCTTCCTTTTTGTAAACGGTTTTTGATAATTCAGCACCGACTTTTGACCAGTATACTGCACAGTTGACGAATTCTGATGATTTGGTGACTACAGAGCTAACCAATCCAGTGGCTTTAGATATTATTGATGACATTGTTTGAATAGGTGGGACTGCTTTTTGTTCTTCAGTGATTTGATTTTTTCATGGAAGTTTTTTCTTTTCTCCTCCTCTCTTCTTCCCAAGAGAATTTTTTTTTGTTAACCAATTAGATTTGAAACGGGTTGACTTCCGCATTGGGTAATGTATTACACTATAAATCTCTTTGCATAAAGTCTATCCTTTCTACAACTGTACACCAAATCTATCTGGCCAAATGACAGGGGCAACCAAACTCCAACCGTACAAAATAAAACACACCCACGAGCTAACAATTTTGACCCAACTTGCAAAATAGGTTCTTCCTACGGGGACAAAATCACCATAGTCATCTTGCTTGACGTTGATTGTCAATAATGTAGCCACATATTGAGTAGCCAAAAAGAAAATGATGTGGAACAACGAGTAATTGTACTTTACAGTTGATCTTTCCTCGTCGTTCACTTCTTCATCTTCATACAAGTCCACTTGGTTCAATGCACTCTCAGGGAGCGATCCTTCGTCTACTGCTTGTTTAAGAGCTTGGTATCTCATTTCACTTCTAGCTCCCGGTTGAGTCGTTGTGGTGCCTGGGGTCACAAAATCTTCAGCTGATTCTGAGCTGAATGCAGAATTTGCTGCTGCTCTTGTTGTGGTGTATGCAACGGCTATAAATGTAAAGAATGCACCCAACACAACACTTGCCGTCCTTGTTCCCTTTGATCTAACCAATGGGTTGCAATATTTGTCATCGGGTTCAGAGGCAACTGCACTCATGACCAAGTATGTACAATAAAACACAACCATTGACGACTGTGCCAAACCAGCGTGTGGGTTGTATTCCTGTACTGTATTGTGTATAGACAATGCCGATATAATCGTAGCGAAAACCAAATTCAAACTGATTGCCGTTTTATTCATTGAACATCCTTTGCCTGCAAAAAACCAATACATAACGACAGTCAAAATGATACTACCAATGTACATTGTCAAAGTACCACCAACCAACAACTTCTTCCAAAATCCAGCATCGCCCTCACCTGTCAACTCTTCCATTTCAATCTTTTCTAAACATTTTTCAGCCCATGCGTGGGCAAAGTCAACCAAAAGAATCAATCCGATACCCAAGAAGATTGTTGAAAAGACGATTGCAATATGGTTTCCATAAAAGACAAAAAAACTATCAGGAATCATTACGAAATTGATGAAAATGAATGCCATCCAGGCAAAAATCTTCATTTTCCAACATCCGTTTTGAATTACTGCCCTCGGGTTCGCGGTTGATTTCACATTCACTAACAACGCCGCTAAAATCAAATGCAACAATCCCAAGGCAAAATTGATTCTGTGCACCGATGTGAAGCTGATACATTGACTTCCATCAGGGCCACAACTAATGTTAATAAACCCAAAAGTAGCCTTTTCTAGTTTCCGAATGATGAAGGGTGACAACGCAATCCACGATATTAACGAATTCACCAACAATAGTATTGCATATGTTATTCTTGTCATGATTGACGACTTGAAAGTGCCACCTATCGATGTGCAGAATGCAGAGCACGCCGCTGCACCAAAACAAGATGCAAGCGAGGATATAGGCATTAGCGGTAAGGATATGGCAGCTCCCATGGTTGATAATGGATTGTAAAGTGTGATCGATTTGGTATCATTTTTTTTGTATTTTTTCGCCTTACACTTTTTTATCAAAGGTCATCATCATCAATTACGCCTAGAGTTTATCATCAATGTCATTTAGGAAAAGAGGAGAGGTATTGGGAGGTGGTGCCACCCCACAGAGAGGACCTCAAGGTGCTACATCTTTAAGACAGGGCAGTGTTCCAATTAGAGGTGTCCCTGCTTCAACATCATCATCGATTCCAAGAAGAGGTCCAATTTCAAAGCAAGCTGCTGCGACAACAACAACTCCGGATACGTCCATATTAGACAATCCTGCAGTCAGACCTTCATTGATTACCTCCCAACCAACTATATCAACTGGAAGTTCCGATTTGGATAAAATTTTACTACATCAGGGTTTACCATTGGGGCATTCATTGCTTGTTGAAGAATCAGGAACTACTGATTTCGCTTCGGTGTTACTACGAGCATTTGCCTCGCAGGGTGTCATACACAACAGAATTGCACCTAATCAATTGAACTCACATGTTATTGTCCTTGGAATGAGTCCACTTTGGTCAAACGATTTACCAGGTCTTTATAAAGGCTCTTCCAAGGAACAAAAGAAGGCCAAGATTGCTGAAAATGAGGCAAAAGTCAGTGTGACAAACATTGCTCATGGGACCAACGCTGTGCGGAATGAACTGAAGATGAAGATTGCGTGGAGGTATGGTTTGAATAAGAAAGATGATGATAAGGAGAATGAAGTACGTGGAGCTTATGAATATTATAATAACCAATTCGATATCACGCAAAAGTTGCAACCAGGTCCCAATCCTCAAGATATCAGTTATATTCCTTTGTCAAACACTGTTGCTAGTATAATGAGCCAGCTTACGAGTATTGTAAAGTTGCAGCTCAAGACCAACCCATCAAAAGTGATTAGACTTGTCATCCCTGGGTTCTTAAATCCATCCATATATGCACCTTCACACATTACATCCACTTTTGTTTTTCCATTCGTGCACTCACTCCGGTCTTTGCTTCGCCAATTTGAAAATAATTTGGTACTCATTTGCTCACTACCTCTTGACTTGTACCCAAGGGATTCAAGTTTGACAGCAATTTTGGAAATCTTGTTTGACTCAGCCATTCATCTTCAACCATTTAATCAAGAGATGAGTCAATTGATTGAAAAAGCATACAAAAATGAGCCATCAAAAATACAACAAGGTTTGGTAAACATCATTAAGCTTCCTATACTATCAGAGAGAGGTTTGATGATGATCCACGATGGTGAGTTTGCTTTCAAAAATGGAAGGAAAAAGTTTGAGATTGAAGAATGGGGTATCCCTGTGGAAGACGATTCAAAAGAAAATGAAACACCAGAGGGAGGAAAGACTGTCAAGAACATAGACTTTTGAAATGATTAGGGTGAAATCTTTGTATATGATTGTTTGTGTGTAGCTGGTTTATAGATCCCCGTTGCAATTTTCTGTGCCTCATTTCAAGATCTTTAGTTCATCTTTTTTCTTTTTTGGTTGCAAAACATACATCAGACACACACACACACACACACACACACACACACACACACGCACACACTCCCTTTAGCCACATCGCCATGAGTTTTACTGAACAAGTACAATCGATTGACCTCCTCCAGGATCAAGGAATCAATGCAGGTGATATCTCCAAGTTGAGATTAGCAGGGATTTGCTCTATTGCCGTAAGTTGTTGTGATTGGAGTTTTTGTTGCGAAGTTTGGCTAACCTATACGTAGTCTGTTTTATCAACCACAAGAAGAAACCTTGCCAAGATCAAGGGGTTGAGCGAGGTCAAAGTTGAAAAGATAAAAGAAGCTGCTGGGAAGATTCAGGTAAGTGTCGCAATCTCACCACATTTGATCTCTATACTAACATGTGTCGCAGACCACAGGTTTTGTTTCTGCAAGTGTTGTTGCTGAGCTTCGTGAAAACGTATTCAAGATAACTACTGGCTCTAGTCAATTTGACGAGATGTTGGGAGGTGGTGTAACCTCTATGAGCATCACTGAAGTTTTTGGAGAGTACAGATGCGGTAAAACTCAATTATGCCATACGTTGTGTGTTGCGGCGCAGTTAACTAAAAGCCTCGGTGGTGCTGAGGGGAAAGTTGCATTCATTGATACTGAGGGTACTTTCCGTCCAGAGAGAATCAAGGCTATTGCTGAGAGATTCGATGTTGATCCAATGGTTTGTCTTGAAAATATATCATACGCCAGAGCTTTAAACAGTGAGCATCAAATTGAATTGGTGGAACAATTAGGCTCTGAATTGGCAACTGGATCTTACAGGTTGTTAGTTATTGACTCCATTTTGGCTTGTTTTCGAGTTGACTATTCTGGTCGAGGAGAGTTGAATGAGAAACAACAAAAATTGAATCAACATTTGGCTTACTTGACAAGGGTTGCTGAAGACTATAATGTTGCCGTCTTTTTAACAAATCAGGTTCAGAGTGACCCTGGTGCTAGTTCTTTGTTTGCTGCTGCTGATGGAAGAAAACCGGTCGGAGGTCATGTTCTTGCTCATGCATCAGCTACCAGAATCTTATTGAGAAAAGGTCGTGGTGATGAAAGGGTTGGAAAGTTGTTGGATAGTCCAAACATGCCTGAGAGCGAGTGTGTATATGTTATTGGTGAAGGTGGTATTAAAGATAGCGAGTAATAATAATTATTCCCAATTAGGAAATGATATATAATGCGACGCGTATGAATTTTTTTTTGTGTAAAGAGAGCTCTTTTTTAATCACCAAAAATCAATACCTAAGTATCTTTCTTTCTTCTTCAACAGAGCTTTCCTCTAAACAAGCAATGTCTTCGTCACCACCACATAGCAACAGCAACAATGCTAACACCTTCATGGGTGATTCGCTTGATCGTAATTCGGAATCCATATCTCAAAGTCAACAACAATCGGTTGTTCCTTCGTCACCATTATTTTTCAATTCATCAAATCCTGGTTCAGATATAGCCAATTCACAGAATAGAGGAAATGATATGTCATCACCTTTACACTACACTTCATCGGTGCATCACACGTCTGAGATTGGAAACTTTAGCTCTCAAAGAGCTAGCAGGGTTCATGATGTTGATAGAATCATGAGAATACACCAAAGAAGTGACATTAACGATGGTGCTTCATCGCCACTGAGAAGAACTTTTACTCAATCGCGCGGTAACAGGCAGGGCTCTACATTGAGATCTACTTCGTCTGCGTTCAACTCTGATCTTGTTGAACCTGACGAACCAACAAGAGTCATTTGGGGAACCAATGTATCTATTCAAGAATGTTCTCAAATCTTTAGGGAATTTTTGTTGAGCTTCAAGTACAGGTACAGAAAAGAAGCCGATCAGCAGGAAGTTGAACCGGAAGATCATGAGTTGTACTATGTTAGCAAGTTGAATACGATTAGAGAGTTGGGTTTGAACAATCTTAACTTGGATGCAAAGAACTTGTTGTGCTATCCTCATACTAGGAAATTGTACCATCAATTGATCAATTATCCGCAAGAAATTATCCCAATCATGGATCACACAATCAAGGATTGCTTGATTCAGATAATTCAAGACAGTGAAGAAGATGACATTCCTGCAAAACTTGATGAAGTTGAGACTAAAGTGTACACCATTCGTCCATACAACATCAACTTGGTAGAAAAGGGTATGAGAGAGTTGAATCCCAATGATATTGATAAATTGGTTAGTGTCAAGGGTCTTACTTTACGTTCGACTCCTATCATTCCTGATATGAAGGTTGCGTTTTTCAAATGTAATATGTGTGGTCACACTGTTGGAGTCGAAATTGATCGTGGTGTCATCTCTGAACCTACAAAGTGTCCGAGAGAAGTTTGTGGCCAATCAAATTCAATGGTTTTGATCCATAATCGTTCTTCATTTGCTGATAAACAGGTTGTTAGATTGCAAGAAACCCCTGACTTGGTTCCTGACGGACAAACTCCTCACTCCATCAATTTGTGTGTTTACGATGAATTAGTTGACACTTGTCGTGCTGGTGATCGTATTGAAGTTTGTGGAATTTTCCGGTCATTGCCCGTTAGGGCCAATTCAAGGCAACGTGCATTAAAGAGTTTGTACAAGACATATTTGGATATTGTTCATATTAAAAAGATTGACAAGAAGCGTCTTGGTGCAGATATCACTACCTTGGAAAATGAATTGGCAGAGAAGGATCAAGATGTTGAGGATACAAGGAAAATTACTCCTGAAGAGGAAGCTCAATTGAAGGAGATTTCACAAAGAGATGATTTGTATGAAGTATTGGCAAGGTCATTGGCTCCATCAATTTATGAAATGGATGATGTGAAAAAGGGTATTCTTTTGCAATTATTTGGAGGCACCAACAAGACCTTTAAAAAGGGTGGTAGATATAGAGGTGATGTCAACATTTTACTTTGTGGTGATCCTTCAACTTCTAAATCACAGATTTTGCAATACGTTCACAAGATTGCTCCAAGAGGTGTTTACACTTCCGGTAAAGGGTCATCGGCAGTTGGTTTGACGGCGTACATCACAAGAGATGTTGACACTAAACAATTGGTTTTGGAGAGTGGTGCTTTGGTATTGTCTGATGGTGGTGTTTGTTGTATTGATGAGTTTGACAAAATGAGTGACTCCACGAGATCAGTTTTGCATGAAGTTATGGAACAACAAACGATTTCCATTGCTAAAGCTGGGATTATCACCACATTGAATGCAAGAACCTCGATATTGGCATCGGCAAACCCAATAAATTCTCGTTATGATCCAAACTTACCTGTCACCGCAAATATAGACTTGCCACCACCATTGTTGTCACGTTTTGATTTGGTTTATTTGATCTTGGACAAAGTTGATGAAAGACTTGATAGACAATTGGCTAGACATTTAACGCAAATGTATTTGGAAGATGCCCCAGATACTGTTACCAACAATTACGTGTTGCCAGTGGAGCAATTGGCATTGTATATCCAATATGCCAAGGAGAATTTCAACCCGACAATTACTGAAGAGGCCAAAAATGAGTTGGTTCGAGCATATGTTGAGATGAGGAAACTAGGTGAAGATGCTCGATTATCAGAAAAGAGAATCACGGCAACTACCAGACAATTGGAATCAATGATTAGATTAAGTGAAGCACATGCCAAGATGAGATTCTCCGATAGAGTCCAGTTGATTGATGTCAAAGAGGCTGTTAGGTTGATCAAATCGGCAATTAAAGATTACGCAACCGATCCAGTTACTGGTAGGATTGATATGGATATGGTTCAAACTGGTACTACTTCTCAACAAAGACGTATTAGGGAGGATTTGGTCAATGAAATTTTGAAAATTCTTGATGAGAATAACAATTTGATTAGGTTTAATGATTTAACCATGAAGCTTAATGAAAGAAGCTCATTTAGGATTGAGAATCTGGACATCAATGATGGACTAAGGAGGTTGCAACAAGAGGGAAAGATTATTGAAACTGGTGATAATCATAGAAGAACCATCAAAAAGATTGCCGTCATCTAAGAGGAGGTCAGTCTGTAAATTATTTTCAGTGTGTATTAATTAAAGTGTTTTCGATCTATAAATATGTACCTACGCTGTCACCACCTTGCTCTGCTTGCTTTCCACCATCATCCAGTTCAACTAATTTCAAAAACTCTTCCAACTCCTGATCCAATTCAACATCGTGGACCGATCCATATTTCGTCTCGCTGGTGAAGGCATTGGCCAATTTCAATTCTTTGTCCAAATCAATCAAATCACCACGTGTTAGCTTAGTAATGATTTCACCCAACAAAGCAAACTTCATCGTATATGAATGCTGCAACGAGTCTAAATCACGACGGATCTTGAGTAAATCAATCATGACTGATGTACATATAAGTGAAAGTATTAATGATTTTGTTGTTGGTGTTTTCAAAAGTGAATATAGCTTTGGTTTGGGGCGAATGTATGATTGAGCCGTGGTGGAGTTGTGTCGTATGGATATATTGCGGAATAGTCCTGTATAGGTTCTGGGGAATATCATCGTTTGGGTGTGGAAGAGGTAGGGGATTTGTCTAGCTTTAATGATGAAGAGCTTGGCTAAGATCTTCAATGGAAAAGAAGAAGAAAATGAGAATTGCGGTCGTGTCTGTTGATAAAATAACTCTCTACAAATCAAGACCAACCTAGGTTCCCTGCATACCAATTGAGGCGCTTAATCCATTTCGGCGTTTACTGTTTGATAATCAGCTGTATAGAAGACTCTCATTACTTCTGTTCCCACTGATTTGAGTGAGCGTTGCCAGAATGGGAAAAATGGTTGCAAATTTCGGGCAAAAGTACAATAAAGTTGAAGAAAAATGGTCTATTTGTAGTTCATTCATGAAACCGTCAATATACTTTAAGTAATCTATTACCCCCAATACAAGAAATGACGCATTGTTACCTCTTGCAATATTTCAACTCAGCATACCGTAACCCTGGGTAAACAATGCCGCTAAATCCCATACACAACCACATGGCAATATCACCACCATACTCACCACCAATTCTACGCGCAACCGGACCAACCCAATAAGTTTGCGACATGCCAACAGCAGCACCAGTAGCGCCAATTACAAACGATGCAGCAGCTGCCCATCCGTGAGTTAGCTTATCATAGTCGTTCCATATTTTGAAATTGTAATGATGAGAAGTAGACTGTTTCATGTTGAGGGGTTCATTAGAGCTGTCCTCCACCGATGATGGTGCATCATACGATCCATCCTCGGCAAATTCCAATTCATATAAGTGGTGGAATCTGTTTGTCCTAAAAATGGTATTCTCTTCCAACAATAATATGAAATACATTGAAATCCAGTACCCAATCATGGGTAAGAAATTACCCAAGATTGTTGAAAACTCATTTCTTCCAACCAATGCAGCCACTAAGTAAATTGCAGTTACCACGATTGCCCAAAACCACCGCGGAATTTTTGCTAACCAACCACCAGCCATCTGTATATCAAATGCTGCCGAGTATGTATTAAGAATATTGTTTGAAATCAAAGAAAGAAACATAATTACAAGTAAAAACTTGCCACCACCACCCCATGGTTTGAAAGCTTCATTTAATAATCCGCCCATGCCCCATTTCGCATATGCGTCACCCCATGGCTTGTACCCAAGAGCAACATTACCAATGAGTAAACCGGCAATACCGACAAATGTAGTGGGGATGAAAATACCCAATAATGTAATACAAAACACTTGGTAATCGGGAGTAGATTCTGGAAATAAGATGTAGTAATCGGATGCGATTCCACCCCAAGTTGACGTTATTGAATAACATAGGGAGAAAAAACTCAACCAGTTACCTTTGATGGTTGCTGAATCCACTATAGCATCTCCTAAAGTCAAGTGCTGGAACTTCTGTGAAGCAACAATATACAACAACAAAAATGAAAGATTGACAGGAACGCTGAGAAATGTTTCCACTCTCAACAACTGTTTAATCCCGCCAACGGCAACAAGAAGCGTAACCCCAGCAATAATAACGATCCCCGCCCATAATGGAACTTTATCATCACTTATACTAGCCAAGATTTGTCCACCAACAACACAGTTAACAACTGACCATCCCAACACACCAATAATACAAACTAATGCCACTAGTTTCACAAACCACCACCCAAAAAGAAACCGAGCACTAACAATTTGTCGACATCCTGATCTTGGTCCCATCATTGAACAATACGCCGCCAATACACAACCAAGACCTTGTCCAATAATTCCTGCAATTAATGTGTTGCGCAATCCAAGTTCGAATGTCAATGGCCCTAGAAAAAAGGACGACATTGATGTGAGGCCTCCACATGCTGAAAACCATAGTCCTAGTACACTTATAAATTGAGCTGTTTTGTTGCAAGATCTTTCATAAGGCAAAACGCGTTCTAGTCCTCGTGTTTCGACCCCTAACGAATCTAATTTCTTTGATAGTATGTTGAGATAGTGGAAGATTGAGTCATGTTGCGTGTTAGGGGTAGATAACGTTGATGTGGCAGTTGATGAAGTAATTTTTGTCAAGCCATTGACAGCATTGGTTTGTGTCTTTGCTATTTTGTCGTCGTCAATGTCTTCTACTATGCTATTTTTGGACATGGTGGGAACGATATTGGAATCAGTGTGTTAAGAGAGTGAGCGCTTGCTTCATAGTTGCTTTTATATCTGATTCTCCTTGATGAACATTTTTATAAAAAAACTCTTCTCCGGCTTCCAATGGTCGTTTATGCGCATAATTTATCGAATGTTCTTTTGTGTCACGAAGAGCAGGTGCTGAATTGCTGCTTGCACGTCAACACTTTAACCAGCACTGAAGTGATATAGACCAGTATCAGGGACGACTTTATTTCATACGTATGCTTGTGTGCGTGATTACCCAAACTTTAACGATTGGTAAACAAATTTGTGTAGATTTAAAATATTTGGGCTGCAAGAAAATATGCGCTTTTGCGACCTACCTAAATTTAAATTCTTTTTTTTGCCATGAGCCGCACCACTTTGTTTTAAAGGCGTGAAACACCAACTTTTGACAGAACTGACTAGATTTGATAGTTGTTGCAAAAGCCCGAACAATTCCAGAGCTAACAGCAATTCACCAATGAAAGAACTTTGGCGTTATATTCTCATCTCAACACAAATCAAAATTAGCATCATTGAAAGTAATAGTGCGATCTTCAATTATCTGTTGTGGTCGTGTAGTAATCGGAATGAGAACACAACACTAATGAAAGCTACAATCTGCTATCTCAACTTGCCGTGTATGAATGCATTCCACTTAAGTATATACTATCCTTAAGTTAGTAGCAGTACTATATGATCTTTAACGACGGTATACTGCAGCATGTTGTAATGCTCTCGGAAATCTAGACCTACAGAATAGTGAAAAAAAAAAAAAATAATAATTGCCTACTAGCCAAGTCAAATTTACAAACGTTTGTGTTTCCTAATTCGGAACAAACATGAACGCAAACAAAAACAAAAACAAAGAAATGGATTGTTGTTTAGGCTAAGGCGGGATACTCGAAGTGGGGCTTGCTTCGTGGGGCATGAGGCAACTTTCATACGTTTTCATCCAAGCGAAAACAAGGTTAAAAGGGGCATAATTCAAACTCCGAAAGTCTAGACTTCTAAAAGAGAAGTAAAGGAGATGGCTCTTTTTCATTTTGAACTCTTGAGCAACTTCTCAAATTTCCCTTTTGTAGTGAAATCATGGTATTGGAGACTACTTAATACAGTTTTGGTTCAAGGATGGTCTTAGAGATACGATTGTCTTCTTCTTTTGAAAACTATCCCTTTTCTCTGAAACAAAAATCAAAGGAAAAGTACAAAAAACAAACCCTTGTAGCTTTTTTGTGTAATACGAGCAATGAAGGTTTCAAACGGGGGGTGTAAAATCAGAGAAAAAAAAAAAAAAGCTTTAATCAGGTCTTGAATAAGCCGAATTGATGCTGAATGCGTGCTAATTCGGCAATACTGTCGTATATTAATTGGCAGGAGACACTTGAAGTTTGCAATTTTCAATCTAGGCGTCACGAAGATGCAAGGCTTATTTTAATGTAGTATCTCGCACCACCGATGACGACGATAATTGTGGCGGCAGCTATGATTGAAAATTCAAGTAATTCCTCGGATAGAATAAAGAATATTGATATGTGTATTCTTTTTGTTTCGGGCTATAGGAGCACGTGTTTCTCCTTGCGCTTTTCTATCATTTTTGCTCAAAAACATCCGATATTCCAGCTATTTTTACAAGAAATATTGTTTTCATTCCTCGGCATGGTGTTTTGTGGTTTTTGTACCGCTTTTTTACAAAAAAATAAGTTCGTAAAAGGATCTCCATAGTTAATTGTCTTTTTGTACCAAGAAAGATGCCCAAGTACTCCTTATACAAAACGAGTGTCTCAAAACAATCTTTACGAAAAACACTCATAACCACATTGTTCACATACCTGGAGGAAATCCCAATACAGATGCAATTCCAGATTGTAACTGGCATTTTAAGACATACGTACACTCTATGTACTATGAGAGTAATATGAGACAACAAGGTTCCACCGAACATGAAATCAATGTCTGACGTATATGCACTGCATGTTAAACAAAAAGAAAGGCCAAAATTCTTCTTTTTGGTTAGTATGGATGAAAGGAAAGGGAGTGAAATAAAGACAAATTTTAAGCATTCGTTAAAACCTTTGAACTTGCTTCTTCTCGACCTCGGACGTAGGGCCAATGGAAGTCTGCTGAGGAAGACGTCATTCGGGGATGCAACTTTGGTCCTTTTGCTTAACAAGGCAGTGAGTTAAAGGAGGCTTACAACTACATCCTTATAGGAGTAACTTCAAACGATTGCTTTTCTTCTTATCATACAAGAACAAAAACAATCAACGAGCCACAATTGCTAATTTGTTATTGACACAGTTTGAGAGTTTACAAACTGTATGTTAACACGGAAATCTCCAAAGGATACCCGAGGAGCCAGATACACCGAGTTAGACTTGGTAAGAGAAAACGTTTGCATATACAACGAGAGGCGCATCGACATAGCCCCCGTTTACACTTCTGTACTTTTATCCTTCTATTTCAAACAGTTAGTACCAAGGTTCATAACGCCAAGTGTAAGGGTGTCCCAGAATCCTATCCTTTTTATTTTATGGTGTAAATAATCAGTTAAGAATCAATTGTTTACATTCTGTTTTGTTCAAATAATGTAGATAAGTATAAGTTGATTTAAATCATCATGCAAAAGGATGGATTCTTATGAGACAGATCATTGATGATTTATGTTAGTTTGTTATAACATACTATTTCGTATCAGTAGCATCTGGTAAAGGTAGAGCATACTGTAGTTTATTGATGTAGTAATGTAGTGGAAAAGGAATAAAATTTTTCTTTCTCTCTCTCTCTCTCTTTTCCTTTTTTTTTTTTGGTTTTTAAAACAAAACTCATCTCTCTTAATGATAATGCGGCTTATATTTCCTAAAGAAGTAATTATTTTGTCACTGCCACAATCAAACAACACAGTAACAAAACTTTATTAAGAAAAGTATAATTACTTGGGATCCAAGCATCAATACAAACACAACAAAGAGTACAAATTTATTTTTGTTTTACACCCCCAGTTTAGATTGTGAATGTTGTGCCCCTCCTCCTTTGTCTTATTTGCCCCACCTTAAATACTTTCTTTGTATTGTATTGTATTGTATTGTTGTTTATTTCTTTATGATTTTCATTTTTATGCTTCATTACGCAAATTCAATACAAAGTGGATTATTTTGATTGACATCATTTTGTGTGCATAAATATATATATTATACACCACGTATCTATCCATCTATGTATCTATCTATCTATCTATGTATCATTGTCATGTTTTACAATCCTAGATCTTCCGAAATACGTCTCTTATACCTTTTATTGTTGCGTTGCTGTGGATGAGTGAATAAAGTGCGTGAACAAAAAAAGGGGGAGATGCGCGTGTGATTCTTTCTCTCTCTCATTTAGGTTCTGCATAATACTAAAGAGCTACCTGACATCAAGAAAGAAAACAAAGGAGACTAACTTGGGTTTACTTTCTGATATGTCAGGTGAGATTGACTTTTGAAATAAAGTGACAAAACAGTGTAACCGTAAGTTGTGTTATTATTACTATTACTATTACTATTACTATTACTATTACTACTATTATTATAATGTCGGCTGGTTAAAAATTTATAATTTTATAACCAAACGTTTGCTGTGTATATGAAACTTTTGGTATTGAAATTATTTTTTCTTGTGTAATCACCACCACAAAGACAGAGACAGAGACACAGACACAGAGAGAGACAAAAGTAGAAAAAAAAAAAAAATAAAAGAAAAGAAAAAGCAATAAGAATAAGGAGAGAAAGGGATATATATATATATATATACATATACATACAGACATTGATAGATAACCATTACAAACCATTCCTTTTTTTGAAAAAGAGCAAAAGATTATAAATATCCATTGAAATCATCACTTTTATACATCTCTACCACTACTACCAACACCACCAGCATCAAAAACAACACAACACAACACAACACAACACACTACACTACACTACACTACACTACACTACACCATACCACACCATACCACACCATACCACATCGCAATACACACCACGCACCACATCAACAATTAAAACAGCTGGTCTGATTTAAAAATACACATTCAATTCTAGAAACATAGCACACTATACATCTATACACACTATAAACCATAAAGGGACTACACTTCCACACAATTCACAATGTCAGTATTAACCACATTAGTCAAGATTGAAAAACACGTAACCACGGTATCTACGGGAGTAGTAATACTGCTCATCACACTAGGCATGTTGTTGCTACTCATTGATCTCACATTGTATATACACATGTGTTATATCAAACGGGATTTGAACAAATTAGACAAGGTTTACATAAGCTAAATATAATAATCGATACTCATTACATTCACATAACTTGTATCCTCTCTTTTCTCCTCCCCTTTGATGTACTTACAGCTTGCACTGACGAGAAGGGTATTGTATCGTAAAAGGCCCACCTTCAGTACCTTCAATGCCGTTTATATTGCCCATTGTCAATGGCCACTTGAGTTGTCTACTTTTATACATCAACAACTCAGGTTAGAGATGAACCACTCTCTTGCAGTGTTTACTGCAAAATTAGCAAAACTACAGTTTCAATTCAAAGATGCGACTTTGTATATTCAATTTGACTATAGATTTGTTTTATAAACAAAAACTTTTTTTTTTTTTTGAAAGTTTGACCCAAAAGTAAAGATCAACTTACCGAAATGAAATGAAATTGAACCCAAGAACCAATACCCAGCTCAGCTGGATCCTAAAGCCCAGCAAAGTGAGAACCCAAAAGAGAAATAGCAGCTGATCAAATAACCAACGTAAAAAACTGAAATGAAACAATAAAAACCCAAAACTCAAATGCACATCTTGTATCCTTCTATAGTCAACACTGCTTCTTTTTCATCTAATCACAGGATTCATCTTTGAAAATGATGACAATTTCAATCTCTTTACATTTAGAATCAATCGAAGCATCGTACAATTTCCAAAGACCACAATCATCAACTGGACATTCCCAGAATGTAGTGCAATCATTCAATGCCAACAAGTAATAATCATCCTTGTATTCAATCGACCATCCCTTATTGTACAAGGCATCTGGTTGCACTGGTGAATCGAATTGGAATTGATGGTTGGCAACAATTTCACCGGTTCTGTACTTGCCATCCTTCAAAACGGAGTCACATAAAGTAAAGTAATCGGTGGTGCAATCGGAAACAAGTTCCTCAATCGAGCAGTATGGGTGGCATAATGCTGATAATCCATTTGGAGTTGGAATTGGAGTTGGGACCGGTTTTGGCTTTGGCTTGTACCAACGCTTCTTCTTATCGTCGTTGCAATCGTCAACAATTGGCTCAGGTTCAGCACATGGTGTAGTGGTTGGCTCACATGGTGTAGTGGTAGTAGTAGTGGGGTGGCATCCGCAATCAACAGTAACTCCATTATGTTCCAATTGACCATCAGGCAACTCAAACACCAAGTAAATCACATCATCTTCATCACACAACTCCTTAACACCTAAAGCAAATTCACCACTGAATGAAGTGATGTCACTATCTTGACAACATGGGGTAGGGGTTGGCTCACATGGAGTAGTAGTGGTGGTGGGTTCGCAATCTGGTTCAGTGATTGGTCTTGGTTTGACGTAACCGGCTTGAGCGGTTGAAACTAAAGCTAAAGCAATTGATAAGATAGTGGAGTATTGCATAATGTTGAGATTGATGGACGAGGATTGGTATGATAATTGAGTTTGAGGAAAGCTCTTGGGGAATATGGTCCTCTATTTATAGTGTTTTTGAAATCTAGCAGTGCTCACTTATGAACACAGCGGCTCCACCTTCAAGATTATTGCATTCCCGCTCTTCTTGCCAAAACATACCACACCGGTCATTATACTCCGGTGAGAAAAAAAAAAAAGCGGCGGTCTAGTGGTATAACACATCTGAAAAACGTTTGAATGTGGGAGTGGGCCCGACATTGAAATGAAAATATCGACACACATCGCCAAGCCAAGCCCGCCTCCGACTGACCGCACTCAACATGTATGTGTGTATACTTTGCACCTCCTCAACATTGAATGTGTTTGCCTTTGGTTGTAGTGGTAACACACGTTGACAAGTGTATCCAGATACCACACAAGGAGTTTATCACA
>OGTC01000083.1_pt1 | contig 68379 bp, 38 predicted proteins | sample 1574531 | NCBI WGS metagenome assembly OGTC01 (sample SAMN03295859, study PRJEB24534) | human gut metagenome | isolation source: fecal sample 2 from infant 9 | host: Homo sapiens | place: USA: Pittsburgh, PA | collected 2014-07 | reverse complement strand
CTAGCGTGTGGTGTATGACACTTTTGACATTGGAGCTGTGCAGCAGAAAGGGTTCATCAAAGACAGATGTAATTTCCTTCATCTCAATGAAAACGAATACCTTCAACAAGACATATAAGGGGTACAAATCAAGTATAAGTCTCAATGTGACGTGTATTTGTAAAGAAGATTTACCACCAAAAAAATATTTTGAGGGGGTTTTTTTTAATCGAATGTCGTGAAAGTGCGACACAGAAGCCCCTCAACAAAAATTTAAGACACGGAAACGCATAGCTCAACTTCCCCATAAAGAGAGACCTCTTGAATGAACACAAATGAAATATCCAATTTGAGCAAATCTAGGTCATGGTATTTTCTTTTCCAAAATCTCAAACTGCAAAGAAGCCATCACATAAATAAGAGGTACAGGATAGTGGTATCATGGCATATCTGAGCCTTAGATGGCTAAAGACAAAGTAGTTGAGATGATGGGGTGTACTTGAAGGAGGATTTTCAATGATGATTTTGATGACTTGGAAAATTTACCCAAAACAAGGTAGCATTAAATATTTACCACCGATACACAAAGATGAAAATACATTGTGTGCAACATCTACACAAATCTAATAACTTGAACAAAAAAAGTGGGGATCAATGGAAGCCAGGAAAATCATACACATGCAGTCACATCAACTGTAATGACTGACAACATCTCACGCAGTACAGACACCAAGACCAGAAAACGTCCTAGAGTGATATTGGCATGTAACAGATGTCGTCAACGAAAGACCAAATGCGATGGCAGACAACCTGCTTGTGGCACCTGTACCAAACGTAATGCTGAATGTGTTTATGGTACGAAATATGATCGAGCTCACGTGTCTGTGGAATATGTGAGAGATTTGGAAGAAAGGTTAGGCATAGCTCCCAGAAAAAACCATAATGCCGCGTCTCCTGGTATCAACAACATGATTTCATCCGACGAGGGTAACTCAAGGCAACACATTCTCAATGCACACCGACAACCACCACCGCCACAACCACGAGAATTATTTCCGGTTCAAAATCAACATCATCATCGAGGCTCAACTGGAAGTAATGGAAGTAAGGGCCACAAGAATACAGCAACTGCCATATCCCCTTCAAGTTCACTTATAACCACCAATTCTACCACCAGTGCTTTTAAAAGTTGCACAGACTCCACTAGTGCAATGGGTGCAGGGGAAATGGTCAAACAGAAACGTGGCAAAGAAAGGGATTATTACGGGTCTTCAGCAGCAATATCTTTCATGAAAGATTTAGCTAGCGTTATTGATGGTCCTACCAGATCAAATGGTTCAGCTACGGATGATGAGGAGATCAGACAATACAAGATGTCTCGATGTGATCCAATGTCATCAATGCCTGCTTCTGAATTGGATCTCCCGCCAAGAGACCTAGCTGACCTTTATGTCAAGAATTACTTTGAGTTTGCGTATACTTTGTACCCATTTCTCCACAAACCAACTTTTATGGCCACCTATCAAGCTATGTGGAACGATGATGGAGAGGAGCAGGCTGTTGATGAATTGTTTTGTTCAATCGTCAACATTGTCTTTGCATTTGGATGCCAACTAGCACCGACAAGTCAAAATTTGGAAGATGATTCTGAGCATTATTTTGAAAAATCTCAATCATTTCTTCGATTTAACTTGATGGATAGTGGTTCTGTATTGTTGGTTCAAGCATTATTGCTAACGGGTCAGTTTTTGCAAGCTAGTTCTGGCCTGGCTGGTTGTTGGAATATCGTTGGCTTGGCAATACGAATTGCTCAAGGGTTAGGATTACATCTGGACCAGATTTATGCTTCTACAAAGAGTCACATAGATAGAGAGATTAGGAAAAGATTGTGGCAGGGCTGTTTGTTAATGGACAAGATAGTTTCAATGACAATGGGGAGACCAATGATGGTGACACACGAATTTGAACAAGGAGAATTTCCATTGTGCGTGGATGATGAGTACATCAAAGACGATGCAATCTTGTCGATGAGCAAACCATCTGAATTGGAGTTTTTCCATCAAACGATCAAACTATACAACATTCTTGCTGATATTTTGAAATCGGTTTATCCCAATGACCAACTTGATGAGAACCCACAGTTGTTACTGAACATTTTCAAGTTTGAAGATAGATTAAATGAATTTACAGCAAATTTACCTAACCATTTACAATTCAGTTTTGATTTACAAAAGATGATGCCATTTGAGAGACAAAGTATTGTGCTACATATCAGAGTTCTTCACCTTAAAATAATGCTTTATCGTTCGATGCTATTCCCAAAATCACCCAATCATAAAATTTCTGACTATGGAAGTTCTGAATTGTACACTTCAACGCAAAGGTCAGTTGCTTTACTTTGCGTCAACTTAGCCATGGAGCTCATCAATGTAATTTCCAGATATCGCGCAGGTGATATTATTTACTTGCCGGCACACTGGTACAATGTGTTCTACATATATACAGCCGGTACTATTCTTCTTGCGGCTAAACTTCAAGTCACCTTACATAAGGATATTGACTTAATGGCATTTGAACAAGCGTGGAACTCATGTTTAGAAATTCTCCGGTCATACACTCAACAATCTGCATCAGCAAGTCGTTGCTTAAAAGTCTTGGAAATGATGGGGAATAAGGTTCGTATCTCGTCACAAAGATTGGCCACACAAGTCAATTCTCCAGTTGCGATGAATGATGAGGGGACTGAGCATGATGGAGCATCACACACAAGTTTAGTATACCCCTTGCATCATCAACACAGTCCTAGCTCAACTTCACCAGAGGTTCCCACTGATGTGTTGTACTCGTTGCTTTACGACACTGCTGGTCCATTTGGTGGTCCCTTCCATTACACTGATGACATGAACTCTTTTTACTTACGATAGCGGATGTGTATATCCACATTTCTTTTTGCAGTCAAACTCAATGCAAGTAGGTAACGACTTTAAATCTGGACCATGAATTGGCTCACGTCTTTGCCTTAGATCTCGTCTTTGTTGTTTTTGTCGTTGTTGTATTGAGCTGATTTAACTCTAATGCCACTTTTCTGATTCGGTTGATAAAAAGCCACGCTTTGTGTAACTTACACAGGCTTTTGCTTCAGTTACATTTACATTCGGAATTTCATTCCGACAAAGTCCCCTCCTCGCACATATTAGCATTGACTCCTCGGTGGAAGCTATATCCGTCAAACTTGCAAGAAGATCATTCCTATACCACTCGATTGTAGCTTTTATAGTTTCAAAATACATTCTCTACTTGATACCACTTTTCTTTTCCAACTTATTGGAAATGTCATATACGGGTTCTTGTCTCTGTGGTGAGGTTTCATTCAAGCTTATTGGCGAGCCATCACGCTCATTTGTTTGCTATTGCATTGATTGTCGGAAAGGGTCTGGTCACTTGGGTCAGTTCATAAGCCAATACGCTACTGATATGGTAGAGATTGATGATAAAAATGGAAAAATGGCTGAATATGTTGTTCAAAAAACAAAGAGTGGCCATCCAAAGAAAAAGCAATTTTGTAAAGATTGTGGTTGTACTATTCGTACTTTGCCAATGAAGTTTAATGGAGAAGTCAGTATGATTAGACAATCTTTAGTGGATGAGAACTTTACAAAATTGAGTCCGCAATTGGCCATGTTTGGAGATGAAAAGAGTAGGTTTATTGAGGATGCTAAGTCCGAGTTCTATTAGCAGTGTGTTAGTTTAGTTCACCAATCAAATGTCACATATCCTGGATTCTACGAGCGTAGCTCCATTTACACAGCTTGTAAAGTTATCGCTCCGAAATCAAAAAGTATAGATTGATACTATGACCTCAAGTAAACCCAAAGTACAACCCCAGCACAGTATCTTGGAAGAGTTTCCAGATGAACGCATTTATATCATGTATCTCTACCTGTATATTCATTTAGTACCTAAACCTATAAGCATCTTAAACAAAGTCCATCTTGTTAGAAAGAGTACCAATTTGTGTAATTTCAACTTCAACTTCATCACCGTTTTTCAAGTACTTTGGGACCTTCATACCCATAGCAACACCACTTGGAGTACCAGTCATGATAACAGTACCTTGTTCTAAAGTGGTAGATTGAGAAATGAAAGCAATGATCTTGGGAACATTGAATAACAAATCATCAGTATCAGTATCTTGACGAACTTCACCATTAACCCTGGTAGTCAAATGTAAAGTAGCTGGGTCGGAAATAACTTGAGAAGAGACCAATTGTGGACCTAATGGAGCGTATTTGTCAAAGGACTTGGAGAAACACCATTGAGGAACACCACCGGCATGCTTTGGATCTCTTTGCCAAGTTCTAGCGGAAACATCATTACCAGAAACGTAACCAGCAACGTAGCTTAAAGCATCTTCTTCCTTGATATCTTTTCCAGTCTTGCCAATAACCACACATAACTCACCTTCATAATCACACTGGTTTTCTTGGGCAATCTTTGGTATTGGGATTGGTTCACCGAAATCAGCAACAGCAAATCTAGGTTTGTAGAAGATAGATGGGTAAGGTGGAGGGGTTCTACCACCTTCTTGGATGTGCTTCATGTAGTTTAATCCAACACATTTTATGATGGGGACTTCCTCTTCGGTTAATGGCCCTAACAATTTCTTAACTTCCAAGACTTTTTCAGTAACAACCGCATCTCCGAAAATGTTTCCCCCCTCGATGACTTTCGCTTTGATGGTCTTGCCTTGTAAAGCAAGCTTGCCAACATCGTATTCAGCATCACTAACAAGTGGTTCACCCCTGTAGATTTTATCATCGTGAGCAACAAATCTAATTAATCTCTTCCAAGCAGTAGTCATCGTTATTATAATAAGTAGTAATGATGAGGTAAAAGGGATTCTTCATATCAATTGAAAGAAAATCTGGTCTGTATTTATTTGAACCCATCCCATCACAGAAACCAGGTAATAAAACCTTGTGGAGGTGTATCGGCCCAATCTTCCACCATTGTGATTTCTCTGAGTTATAGTCATCGATTCTTATTGTCGGAAACAATCTCCGATTTCCTCGCTCTTTCGAGAAAAGCGGAATTGAGTCCGTCATTTGTAATGCTTTTTTTTTTTTTTTTTTCTTTTTCCCTGTTGCATCGGAATGTCTGGCCGAACAGTTAAAAGATAACTTTTCTCAAGGGATTTGTCAAGTGGATAACAATTCCGAATGGTTATAGTCCCATTCTATGGAGACTACAATTTGTACCCCTTAGGACATAGATGCCGATGTACCGATGAATGCAACCCCATATTTGAAATATTATGAAGCATATATAAACATACATTGGGATCCTCCTTTCCCAAATTTACTGTCGGGTTCACATCACTCAAGAATCATTTAGAATGTCTCCAGTCGAAGCATCCACTAACGAAAAAGTTGAATTCTTAAAAAGTTTGAAACCACAAAATGTAGAGCCATTATGGACCGTTATGTCTGCTATGGTCCCACCGGTGCCCAAGCCAAGGGCTGTCCCCGCAGTTTGGAATTACAAAAAATTGAGACCTTTATTGGTTGAATCTGGCCGTTTAGTGCCAACTGAAGAATCAGAAAGAAGAGTTTTGATGTTGATCAACCCAGCTTTGAAAGCCCCCCAAACTACTGACACATTGTATGCTGGTTTACAATACATCAACCCAGGGGAAGTTGCTCCAGCCCACAGACATTCTGCTTTTGCTTTGAGGTTTATTATCGAAGGTGACGGTGGCTACACTGCTGTTGAAGGTCAAAGAATCTACATGGAAAGAGGTGATGTTATATTGACTCCAAGATGGGACTGGCATGACCATGGCAAGGAAGGTGATGGTCCAATGATTTGGTTGGATGGTCTTGACTTGCCAATGTTCCAAGCCATTCCTGTGAATTTCGCTGAACACTACCATGAAGAATGTTATCCAGCTGAAACTGTTGCTGAATCTAACATCAAGTTCCCATGGAAGATTACCCAAGACTACCTTGATTCTATTGAAAGTGACTATGCTGTTTTTGATTACACCGGCCAAAACAAAGCACCGTTGTCAACCATTCTTACTGCTCAAGCTGAAAGAGTCAATGTTGGAAGTTCAAGTGAATGGCGCCAAGAAAACTCTTCATTTGTCTACCATGTTTATGAAGGTGCTGGTTACACTGCTATCGAGGAAGACAATGGTGAGGAAACAATCTTGAGATGGGAAGGTAAGGATACCTTTTGTATTCCTGCTTGGAAAAGGTTCAAACATGTCAATGACGGTGTCCAAACTGCTTACCTTTTCTCTTTCAACGACTCTCCTTTGCTTAAGAATTTGGCTATCCACAAAACTGCTGCAAATTAAACATGCTTCAGTTTTGATTTATTTAATTTAGCTTTCGTGCAGATTGACTTATATAGTTTATTTTGATAATATACTATGTTTTATGAATCATGATTGCGCCTAAAACTCGAGGCTTTTGGGAAGACAAGTGTTTGGGTCGGTAAATAGTAGACAATTGCTTTCCCAAAGAATGTTTATGAGATTTATTTTCAAGACATAGACGCAATACTACAATGCAAAATATAGTGGAATCATAATTCAAAATATATAGAGACTAACCAGAGCCCCACTGACTATATATATATATATATACTATAAATCTAGACACTTATGCTTTGATGGCACGTCTAGCACCAATGAAATGAACTACAACAGTTGGCACCCAAGCAAACAAAAGCACAAGACCACACATTAAACCAGCAGACCCGGCAAAGTTGAGGTTTTCAAACATATCTGGAAAGTAAAATGGTCCCAAGAAACCGAAAAGGGATCTGACAAAGTTGATGTATAAACCAACATCACCAGCCTTGTGTGGAGCATTATCGATTGCAAAAGTGGTAACAACAGTTGCAACAATATTATTACCAGCAGCGGCGATAGCAGCACCAACCAAGGGTTTAATGGACCAGTGACCTGGTGTAGCTTTAAATAAATAGATACCCCACACAAGCAAGCCAACAATAACCAAGATGTAACCATTGTAACAAACCCATAATCTGTCAGCAATAACTCTTTGACCATTTCTTTTTGCAGTGCTTCTCCTCATCCACCAATCAGAAAGCGGTCCAGCAAGAACTTCACCAATGATGGAGCCAATAATAATTGAAATGTACTGTAAAGACATCTGCTGAGCGTCGAGGTGAAATAATGGTACCATAACTTGTGGCATTTCCACCACCAAAACAATGTTTGCGTAGCAAAAAGTAACCGAAGCGGCAATGACAGCAATGGTAATGTTTAAATTAGCAGCTTGTTTCAATGGTCTGAAGAACATCTTCCAGGAGAATGGTCTCGAAGAAGATTTTCTAATACCAACAACTTTGAGCAAGCCTTGGGAATAGTATTCTGGACTGGCTCTCGTGTAAATGGTCTCCCTTGCAAATATCCACAAAACAAATTGGATAAAGTTCATAATAGCAAATACAAAGAAGATCCATTTGGTCCCAGCATGTTGCTGAATGAACCCAGTGAAAAAAGGACCTCCCGGAGTTCCAATAAGCAACGCTAAGGACCACCAACCATTCTTCTTACCTCTTTCATGGGCAAAAGCTAAATCACCAACAACGGAAGAACCAGCGGCCGTAACAGCAGAAACAAAAACAGCAACCAACACTCTAGTAGCCATTTGTTGACCATATGTCTTGGCAAACCCACCGCCAATATTCAAAATACAACAAGCTAAAGCAGCCACAGTCAAGAATGGCTTTCTACCATAAGCATTCATCAAGGGAACCCAAAACAAGGGCAACACTCCGAAAACAGCAATTTGAGCAGAAGTGAAATAAGCAGCAGTTGGAAGATCAACACCATACTCTTCAGCCATTGTTTCAAAGGCAGGAGTCAAACCAGCAGCCATGAAAGTTGATGAAAAAGTACCGAAAGCAATTAATAAAATTTCATAGTTCTTTTGCCAGTCTGGCCAGTTGAGGGGGTCTTCTGGATCAGCAGATGGAAGTGGGTCTAACTGAACCGACCCATGTCTCAGAATGAGATATTTGTGATGTTCAGGATCAAGTTCTTCAGTAAGGGCCACTGGGTCCAAATTTTCATGGTGAGAGGTGATTCCTCCTTTTTCGATATCACTGGCAATAGATTCAGTAGTAGTCATAGTTAGTTGTGTTTGGTTGACAATGTTTTGATGTGATGATGAAAAGTTGTGCAGCTAGGAAATCAGAAGGGAACCATTTTGCAGCTATTTATAATGACACGCCCCGGCTTTTTTAACAATGGATTACATTGTGAGTCCTTACTTTGAGTTATCAACGATCTAATAAACAACCCCAACTTTTACCGTCCAAGGCACTCGGAAATTCACCTCCCACAAACAACTTTTTGTGGAACATCATCCCGTTTGAACAATGGGTTAAATCAACAAAAAAGCAATTTAAGTTCTCCCCACTTTTGTTTGATCAGCCTCCTAGATCATTGTGTTCTTGTGGTAAACGCGATGCAACACAAATGGAACTCATCTCCGAATTTTGCCTTTGTACCTTCCCCACAAATTTGTAATTGAAGCGTGATAACAAAATTCTATTCTCTTTGTTGTGTCTATATTACATTATAGGTTCCGCCCAACTCTTATGAGAACCCCCCCTCCGAGCTTCTGCCTCGGCAAAACGTTCTTCAAGAGATGTATATAACGCAAGAGATGTTTTGAGGATGAACCACGCCTGTTGTTGCCTGTAAAAAAATGAAAAAAAAAGTACGAGATCATATTAAGCGCCATGCATAGCATATCTCGCAACCAATTATTTTACTGAGTATCACGAGAAACAACAGGAAAATACCATGTTAGTCTCCTCCTTGCAATGAATGGCCAGAGACGAGCCCCACTTAACTAAGTAGTAGTATTCAGATTTCTGACAGCCAGCACTAATCAAATACGCGCTGATCCATGGACTGAGTCTTTGATTCAAGGATGAAATAGAGAGGGGGAATATACCCCCATCTTTATTACAAACTTTTTTCAGTGACCACTTCGCTGTTGTAATCACGTAAGCCTAAGCTGAAAGTAGGATTGTATATTCAGCCGATGAGTAACCCACATCTTGAAAGCTTAATATCTCGTTTTATGTAAATGTCGGATGCAAATTTAGGATTTTAACACAAAACCCACCCAAAGTTGCAAATTTATTTTCAGATCGGAATAGCCTTCCGACAATTAATAGGAAGGATCGCAGACCCGAAAAAAAAAAAAAAAACACAATCAAGCACTTCTCAATTAATGAGTGCTCCACTTTGGTATCATGATAGTTCGCATGATGGCTGTGAAGGAAGCATATTCCGATATATATATATCAAAACATGGAATGAGATTCCGAAATTCTCAACTACCCCATACTGCTATCTGTATTGGATCTGGTGCCGATGAGGGTAGGTTTCCCGTTTAAGTTACCAATCGCACCTCGGAGTTGACAACACCAAAATAAACCCCAGATTTTTAATTCTCTCATGAAACTATATATATAAGTTCATGAATCTGCTCTCATTTCCCGTCATACCTTTTCCTCTTCAATTAGTTCCCCAATCTCATAAATACAAAAACAATTTTAAAGATCAAATAAATACAATGGTTTCCTTTAATGTTATTGTCTGCGGTGGTGGTTTAGGTGGTCTTGCTGCTGCTATTGGCTTAAAGAAAAAGGGTCACCAAGTTACAATCCTTGAAGGAAGCGCGGCTCTTAACGAAGTTGGTGCTGGTATTCAAATGCCACCAAACTCTGTCAAAATTCTCAAAGAGTATGGCATCTTTGACAAATTTGAGAAATACGTCACCAGACCAAACAACATCATTTTGAGAAGATATGACACTGGTGCTGCATTGTCCACAACTCCTTTGGATCCAGACATGACTGATGCTTATGGTAACCCATACTTGTTGATTCATCGTGCTGATTACCAAAAATTATTATATGAAGCTGCTCTTGATCTCGGTATTGAATACAAGAATGGTTGCAGGGTTCAAAAAGTTGACCAAAACACCGCTACTGTTATTTTGGAAACGGGAGGAAGATATTCTGCTGATTTAGTTGTGGGTGCGGATGGTATTAGGTCTCGAGTTAGAGATTCAGCAGTTGTTCCAGAAGAAACTGTTCTTCCAACTCCATCTTCCAATTGTGCATTCAGAGCCACTGTACCAAGAGCAGAAATGTTATCGGATCCGGTTATTGCTCACTTGATGAGTGATGTCAACTCCAATTGTTGGATCGGATATAGAAGACACGTTATGGCTTACCCTATAAGAAATGGTGAAATGTACAATATTGTGATGTCACACCCTGGCCAAGCTACTGTCGGTAAATGGAACGAACCAGGTAACGTTGAAGAAATGAGAAACCATTATAAAAACTTTGATCCGGTTGTTCGTCAATTATTAACTCACGTGAAATCGGTGTTGAAATGGGTGTTGGCTGATTTACCAAAACTACCAAGATGGGTTTCACAAAGTGGTAAAGTTGTTTTAATTGGTGATGCTGCTCACGCAATGTTACCGTACTTGGCTCAAGGTGCTGCTCAAGCTGTTGAGGATGGTGCTACTTTAGCTGAAGAGTTAGACCACTGTGTATCTACTGAAGATATTCCATTAGCTCTTCAACGATACCAAAAGAAGAGAAAAAGAAGAGCTGAGACTATTCAAGCTGGTGCTAGAAAGAATGGTGATATTTGGCACTTACCAGATGGTGATGAACAAGAAGAAAGAGACTCATTGATGAAGGCTAGAGACGGTCATAACCCTGATCAATGGTCCGATAGAGAATTTCAACAATGGTTATTTGGGTGGAATGCATTCACCAGTACTTTTGAATCTAAGTTATAGGCAATGGAGAAGAATAATTCGTTTTGGAAATAAAAGTCTTATGTATAGCACAACAATATAAAACAGAGCGTATACAAACGTACATCTACCTAATAACGACCTTCCACAACGCATTCAGTCACACATTAAATCAATATCTATACACTGGCCGCAAGGGCACTTAACTCGTCGTAATTGTAAAACTTGTCATCATCATCATAGTCATCATCGTCGTCTTCATTTCCCACGTCATTACTCTCCAACGACAATGATTGTGTGTTTCTCCTTATTTCGATCAATGAAGTAATTTGCTTTTGGGTTTCTTCCGATAAAGACTTTATTCCCTTCAACATTTTCAATCCGTCCAACCAGATGAATCGATTAACTTCGGAATCAGTGTAGAAGGAAAGTAGCTTGGTTTTGTTTGCACCTAGAATAGTAATCTTTTCATAAGAAATGGTGCCCTTTATCGAAATTAACATGGAATTCTTTTGTTTTTCTTTCTCTCCAATTGATTCACCAATCTTGATCGATTTTAAATCTTGAACATCACTCAATTTGATTCCTCCAGTTTGTTCCAATTCTTCAATGCTTGGATTGGTGCTTGGCTTTTCACCGTACTCTTTGAAATATATCCACTTTCTATTGGGTGACAACACAATGTAGTAGTATTTCGACGATGGAGAAGCATTCTTTCTCGAGCTGAATAAAGCTTCTCCAAATGATTCGGTAAACACCCATGATCCTTTCAACAATTGCACCACCCTTTGTTCCGACACCAATTGAGCAACTTCCTTTGTCAACTCTTGATTGAACTCAGTGAGCCGGGGATTCCATTTGTTGGTGAAGTCTTTGCTAATCTTTGTCGCCTGATTGTGTCTCATGTCGTCTCCGGACCTAGTCGATGTAATGTCGAGACATTCTTCAATTGATTTGTTTCCACCCAATTGTTCTTCAAAAGTGTCAATATTTGATTCCAATAACCGAAGAATTTTGTCAATATCAAGCTGGTTGTTTTGTGATTTTGTCTCTTGCCAAAGGATAAGACAATTGTTCATTGTGTAGTAAATCATGAGCTCCCAGTTCAAAATTGAATTGACAACATTTGGGTACTTTTGTCTTTGTTCAAAGATGTCAATCCACATTTTGGATGTCTTGGCGATAAATAGCGACAATGGGAACGTTCTTGAGTGCTCACTCATCATCAACTCCTCATGAAACCTCTTTTTAAATGTAAAGTTTGGATCTTTCAAGAAGATTTTCAAATCCATAGCAAGAAGAATGGAGAAATTTTCCACAATAAACTGACGTGGGTTTTCTGTGAAACCAGCCTTAACATATTCTGAAGTTGTTGCAGGTGACCCGTACTCATTAAGTGAAACTTCCAAAAAGATAAACAAGTTATTTAACATAATCTGGTGCGCTTGAATTGATAAATCAAAGTGAATATTGTTGAGATACACATTGAGATCATAGTAGGCAACTTTCAATTTCTCAATCGCCTCCAAGGTGAGTTTGTCCTCAGTCAATTCAACCAAACTATCAACAGTACTAAAGAACAACACATGTTTCAATCTTCCCGATAAGGTGATTATCCCAGCGTAGTTGTATCTCAACGCCTTATTGATAAGATCCGTAACCAATTTGATTGAATTCAAAATGATCTTGCTGTCTTGAAGTAACAACTTTGTCGCCATAATATCAATCACATCCAAGTACTCAATCAAACTTTCATACAATGGCAAGTACCTTACAATTGAATCATCCTTTGTTCTGAATATAGCGCCTGAAATGTCAATCGCAGCAATTTTTAAAATAGCCTTGTAAGTCTCAGAAGACATGTTGATGCTGACAATTGAAAACAACGTGCTGAATAGGTGGTGATCCAAAACATGAACAAAATCATCGGTTACCGCTTCACTACCAATTATGCAATCAAGCAACTTTGCCAACACAACTATGGAATTAACCTTTTCTTGCTTATCTTTGCCCAAAATGTTGGACTTGAGAACTGTTGCATAATTCAAGGCGGTTGACTCATCCAATTTCAGTTTACTTATATTGTCTGATTCAAAAATTATATGGTTAGTATAGTGCGAAAAGCAGTGACTGTGAGAAGCTAAACATACTTTTACTCAATATCTCGTTCAACTTATGGTTGATAGTTCTTGAGGAATCCGACATAGTTGAGAGCTGTGAAGAAAAGGATACTCAACTGAAGCAGAAGTAATTTTGAAAATATATATATATTGTTGGAATAAAGGCCATATGTCGTCAATGAAATTCTCTTGTTTCGCTTAAGAAAAAATTAAAAATAAATTACTCTTCATCATTACACAAAACGATAAGACAACAGAAGATTTGAAAACTTTCACCCGGGTTACCGCCTCTCACTGCTGAGGTTGTACACCTTTGAAAAACTGTGGGCATTGGCGGTAATAGATAGATGAGTGCACAGGTGCATATGTCCACAGAGTGCACCCTAGAGTATTACAAACCAACTAGACCTGTCGCAAGTTGGACATGATGCATCGGAAGGTGGAATTCTTTCATAAATTTCATAAATTTCAACTTCCATGCATCAAATCTTAAATTCAAACTATCCTTGTATGGCAATAGAAAGAACGTATATATACGCCTTGAAGTGAAGCGAGGGTTGTGCACTTATCTTACCAAAAACAAGGCTCATCGCGATGATGAAAGAGCTGCAGTAGGGCTTGTGGGTGTTGTGAGATCTCTTGGACCCTGTTGAATCACAAAGCTTTCATCAGAGGTGGTTCTTCTTGGTTGGAAGCCCATGAAAGACACCTTTTCCTCGCTTTAAACGTAAGCCATTCTTTTAAAGACCCGAAACTCTCATCATTTCAACCTCAGTACAATGTCGTCGGCTGCCCGGTGCACCACCAAGCCTGCGGTGCGGTCCATCGACCTTCTACTTCAACCGACAATTAGGTGTCAGAGAAATATAATAAAGTCAATGCCACGCACACACTCTATCCCACTGCGGCTCAATATAATTTTTTCAGTGCCGAATTTGTCAATACACGACACTGGAATTTAGATTTTTTACGACACTTTACCACCAAAGGAAAAAACTGCTTTGAATGGAGACCAAAAAAACAATACCCAGCGCACTCCCCTCTTAACCAGATCCCCCCTTCGCAGAAGCCCCAATGACTAACCCCAACAATTTAGAAAACTATCGTGGCTTTCATGCCAATAGGAGACCAAACAATAGTAGCAATGTGCCTCCATTGCTTCACCCGATCAAACCTAAATTCAAGAAAAAGAGCAGTTCATTGTTCAATAAATTGATATATTCGCGAAGAGACACGGGTGGGGATGAGGAAGAACAACAAGAGGACGAGGAGTCGAAAAGGGATCCTCTATTATCAACATCAGATGCATCGGTGTCTCCTACTCAATCTGGCCAATCATCGCGAGCCAATTCCATTGCTTCAGATGAGCAAGATCCTCAACAACAGCAACAACAACAGCCAAAACGCAAAAGCAATTCATCGGCTTCTTCAAGCCACTCTAAACATAAGTTTAGACTCCCATCGTTGTCGTTGGACTACCACCCCCATCACATTTCCTCTGTTCTGCCCAATCTGTTGCAAATGTCTCAACCGGATAACCCCGTGACTCCCATGAAAATGAAACACGATGTGTATTCCACACCTTCACCTTCAGACGTGTCACAAAGGGACCAATCGGTGTCGTCACTACACTCTTTAGGCCCCACCGATAACATGATGTCGTTGGATTTGAACTTGGATGAAATGAGAGATATTGTGAAAACAGATGAGACTACAGCACCAAAGCAAAATTGGAAAGCGCCGGATTCTTGGGATGTAAAAGCTTCCAAAATAGAGGAAATACCAGAGGAGATTACTGAACCTGATTTTGTGGAGAAACTGTTGCCGGTGCTTTATGGAACCAGACAGGGTTCGCACGTGTCGAAATCGATGGATCCACACCCTAGTCACATTATTCGAATATTCAAAGAGGACAATACTTTCACGACCATATTATGCCCCTTAGAGACAACTACGACCGAGCTTTTAGCAATTGTGCAGAAAAAATTCTTTTTAGAATCGGCATCAAATTACCAATTGTCAGTCCACATTGGAAACTGTGTCAAGGTGTTGGAAAGTTTCGAAAAGCCCATTAAGATACAAACGGGGTTGCTTCTTTTAAGTGGGTACACCGAAGATGACAATTTGAGAATAATCGGTAGGGGGGACATGTCGTTTGTGTGCAAGTTTGTGGTGGAAAATATCTATCTCAGAAGTTTGACCCATGAAGAAGAGGCGTTGCTCTCGAAAAACTATGTGGATGTCAATATATCCTCTCTAAACCTCAAAAACATTCCCATCATATTCCACCAACACACTTATGAAATTGAAAAATTGAATGTGTCGGAAAATCCATCGATATACATTCCATTAGATTTCATTCAATCATGCACCAATTTGACAAGCGTCAATTTTTCCCGAAACGGATGCTCCAAATTTCCCACCAATCTCCTTGAAGCAGTTGGTCTCACCCATTTGAATCTCGAGATGAATTTTTTGGATGATTTACCATTGAAGATCAACAGCCTTAACAACTTGACTCATTTGAAACTCAATTCCAACCAGTTGTCACTGCTTCCGAAATCATTTGGTGAACTTAAAAACTTGGTCTACCTCAATTTGTCGTCAAATTACTTTGTCAACTACCCAGAACCGGTCAATGATTTGGACAAATTGATTGAGTTGGACTTGTCGTATAACGATCTTTCGTACCTACCAGAGTCGATGGTGAATCTTAAAAGCTTGCAGAAGTTGAACTTGTGCACAAACAAGCTAGACAAGGCATTGCCAGATTTCCTTGCCGGCTTGCAGTCATTGAAAAGATTGGATATTCGTTACAACCAGATAGCAAATGTTGACGTGTTAGGCGAATTACCAAATCTTGAAGTCTTGTACGCATCTAGAAATTCGATATCGGCATTTTGTGATCGAATGGAGAACCTTAGACTTTTACATTTTGATAAAAATCCAATCACAGAACTCAAGTTTATCAATCAATTGCAAATGCTCAATATCTTGGACTTGTCAAAGGCAAAAATCACTGCTATCCCTGCCGAGTTTATGATCAAGATACCTAACATCGAAAAGTTGGTACTTGATAAAAACCACTTGGTAACACTCCCACAAGAATTGGGACAATTGACGAGATTATCATATCTCTCCATTTACTCAAACAATTTACAGGCAGTGCCATCCACAATTGGTAATCTATCCAATTTGCAATACTTGAATCTTCACTCAAACAGTATCCAAACCTTGCCGGACGAGATTTGGAACTTGAGGTCGTTGGCGGTATTAAATGTGGCTAGTAATAACCTCACTTCTTTCCCCAAACCACCATTTGCCATCGCAAAGAGAATTTCTTCCTCGAATGATTTTGGAGAATTGCCAGCCTCAGAATCAATTGCTGACGCTTTATCAGTTTTGACAATTTCAGACAATAGGTTGAACGACGACTGTTTTGATGCCATTTCATTCCTTGTTGGCTTAAAGTCACTAAACATGTCGTATAACGATTTGATTGAGATTCCAGAAGGGTCAATTTCGAGAATGAGACGATTGAATGAGCTATATTTGTCGGGTAACGACTTGACAACGCTTCCTGCAGATGATTTAGAACAACTAAAGGCGTTGAAACTTCTTTATATCAACAACAACAAATTGGTGTCATTACCAGCAGAATTGAGCAAATTGACTAATTTACAACACTTGGACGTGGGGTCCAATCAATTGAAATACAACATCTCCAACTGGCCATACGACTGGAATTGGCATTGGAATAAGAATTTGAAATACTTGAACTTTTCTGGAAACAAACGGTTCGAAATTAAACAAAGTCATGTAAAGAATCCGGAAACTGGTGAGGATTTTGACAGTTTATTAGTTTTGGACCAATTGAAAGTATTGGGTTTGATTGATGTCACGTTGACAACAACATCTGTCCCCGAGCAATCTGTCGACAAGAGGATAAGAACAACTGCATCTGAATTGGACAATATTGGATACGGTGTAAGTGATACAATGGGACAGAGAGACTTTATATCAAATCGAGATCTTTTCATACAAAAGTTTAGAGGCAACGAAGACGAGGTGCTTATTTGCTCCTTTGATGGTAAACATGGAGCTCCGAATCAGGGCCATAGAATATCATTAATTGCACGAAACATGATTACAAAAAGTGTAACTGAGGAATTGTCTAAAATTAACAATGACCCCGACAAGGTTTACATTGCTCTCAGGAGGGCATTCTTATCATTCAATAAGGAAATCAATGGAATATTATTGGCCAAAAAGAGTCATACATTCACTCCTGGCCCACAATACTCCAAAGAGCAAAGCGAGTTGAACTTGATTGATGATGCAAGAAGTGGTGCATCTGCCACTGTCATTTACATCAAAAACAAAAAGCTTTATTGTGCAAACATTGGAGACATTGAAACATTACTATGCCAAAACAATGGTAATTTCCGTGTATTGACAAATTCTCACAAACCAACAAATCGTGAAGAGTTCGAACGAATTAGAGCTTCCGGTGGGTATGTTTCTGGAAGCGGTGATTTAGATGGAGACTTGCCTGTATCTCGAGGGGCAGGATACTTTTCATATTTACCCCATACTCATTCTGGTCCAGATGTGAGTGAGTTGACATTGACTCCCGCTGATGACTTGTTGGTTATTGCCACTAAAGTGCTTTGGGAGTATATCTCCTATGAACTTGCGGTCGACATTATACGACAAGAAAAGAATGATCCAATGATTGCTGCGCAGAAGTTGCGTGATTTCGCCATCTGCTATGGTGCTTCAGACAAGATAACGGTGATTGTGCTTACATTTGGTGAAAAGACAAAACTGAATGCCTTGTATAATAACCTTGGTCGAGAATCTGATTTTTTCAAAAGGAGAAGAGATAGACAAGTTGGTGGTGATTCAACTCTTCGTAGGTTGGAAAGTGAAATTGAACCACCGGTTGGCGAATTGGCATTGGTATTTACAGATATCAAGAATTCGACATTACTTTGGGATTCGTACCCAACACCAATGAGGTCTGCTATCAAGACACATAACTCAATCATGAGACGTCAATTGAGGATTGTTGGAGGATACGAGGTTAAAACAGAAGGTGATGCATTTATGGTTGCATTTCCTTCGCCCACATCGGCTCTATTATGGTGCTTCAACGTGCAACAGAACTTGCTTACTGCTGATTGGCCGACAGAGATTCTTGAAACCGACCAATGTTGTGAAGTGACTGATGGCGCTGGGAACGTAATATATCGTGGGTTGTCGGTTCGTATGGGTATACATTGGGGTTCACCCGTGTGTGAACCGGATGTTGTTACTGGAAGAATGGACTATTTTGGCCCCATGGTGAATCGAGCTTCTCGAATTAGTGCAATTGCCGATGGTGGTCAAATTGCCGTAAGCTCAAACTTTCTTGACGAAATGAGAGCATTAACTGCCATCCATGATGACATTAAAAATAATGTCAAGACCATTAGTGATGCATATCAGGGGAATGACAATGCCGGAATCATTATTGAAAGAGAGCTAACCGCAATCGAGGAGCTCGGGTCAAACTACTACAAAATTGGAGAGAGGAAGCTTAAAGGGTTGGAAACGCCAGAATTGATCACCTTAGTTTACTCCACCCGGTTGAAATTACGATTCGAGATTTTCCAAAAGAGATTAGATGCAGATGAAAAACATAGCACAAGAGTGATTGGCACCATACCTATTGAGTGTATCACAGCAATCAACAATATTGCATTACGTTTGGAAAATTTGTTGTCGTATTTAAATTATGGTACCTATATCAAAGAAGGGCTCAAGCAAAATCAAAGATTAATTGATCCCAATGTACAAGAATTGTTGAATTCGGTAACGAGAATAGAAAACTCGGTGGCTACTTTATATCTAAGGCAATTGACGGAACCAAATAACAACAAAGCATTCAGCATGAGTCCATTAAGTCAAATATTGGACGAGTTGTCGGCAATTATGAAACACGTACAGGATACATAGATTTCAAATAAAACACTTGTCTAATTCTTTTTAACCTTGTGTGGTCCAAGAACCTTTTTCCTTTGCTTGATCATATAAGTATAAAGCATGTAAAAACCTGGGATGTAAGTTACCAAGATAACTTTCAAGAACAAATTGTAGTAAAAACCAGCATCATCAAGTGACAACACAATTTGATACACTTCACTGAAAACACCCGTTGGATACAATACATAAAAAGTAGTGTAACGTAGCCAAGTTAACCAATCAGGAACATCATTTCTCAAATGTTGAGCATAATATGAGTACCTAATGATTTCAGTTATGGACCAACTCAAACACAATGTGATATATGTCCAGTGGTAGTTCGCAGGTGAATTTGGCAAGTACTGGTGAATACCCCACACAATTAGCAACCTAGAAAACACTTGGGTGACAGTGGTAAACAACGGAGATTTTACCAATCCCATTGCAGCATTGATGATCTCAATCACGGCAAAAGATTGAATTCCAGTGGTGATAAGATTAGTTTTGGTGTATACAAATGGTTGACCCAATGTAAATGAAAGAAATACGGTGTTGAACAACACAACAGACCATAATGACGCTGAGATGGAATTGTATGCAACAAGGAATCTATTGGGTTGTGGTTGTGCCATTGGTATAAAGAAGGCTATATGAAGAGAAGTGGAATTGGAATGAAATTTGGGCTCGAGATAATTTTTTTTTTTGTTGGGGGAAGAAATGAATGTCACTGTTAATTTATATTCCATTTACCAAATATAAGGTACAACCAACGAAATACGACCAACTTGTAAATACACCGAGATCTCTGTTAAGTATAGCCAGAGAAAAGCGTTAACACCTGCAACTGAGATTCCAATGGCGTCTTGCCATCATCAAAGATGTCGTAAGTATAGACGTATTTGGTGGGAAATTACTCAAACACCAATTGTAAGACAAATGGCATTAGCTAATAGTATTAAATACAAAATAGTATTCTTTGTTCTTTACTTTTATGAGGCTTTGATCATGTATTCTTTCAATGAGTCCTTGTAATTATCTTTGTCCAATTCAGCAGCATTCAACATTTTCCACCTTGTAACTACTTCCATAACATTCCATTACATCCGCTCCAACGTAGGCTCATTTTGCTCTTAACTGCCATATGATTATTAAAAGTTTACACGTAAACCTCCCACGTGTAATTCCTCACTTCTGATATTTATTGCATCAAAATTTCAATCTTGCACTTCTTCTTCTTGGTATTTTGAGTGTGAAACGCGGAGTTATACAGTCAATTTCGGAAATGAAATTGAGCAAACCTAAACATGATTGTTTCAAAATTGGTAATTTGAAGCATGTTGCTGAAAAAATTAATCAAACTTCGGTACCCACATTCCAACATTCATTTTCCTGTAACGTAACATCTAGGTTTACATGGAACGTCCGGTCAATCACCCCCTGAATACCACTCAATGAGGTATTACCTATCACGTTACTGGGGGTGTCGATGGCTTCGTAATCATTTAAATTGTTCCTCGCTTTCGCCTCCGCTTCCTCATACGTAGGCAACAGTCTGAATATTGACGGGTCATGCCGCGTACCGTCATAGGGTGAACCGTTACTCTTGACTAGCAATGTATAACTACCTGCACTGAGACCACTCACATTGTATAACCCGTTGACGCACTCAAATACCTCACCCAAGGCCCAGTTATATTCCTCCATGTCCTTATGTCCCACTACTATATCGACTCCATCAGCGTCCTCTGTATATCTCACAGATGCCAAATAGCCTAAACCATCTATACATTCTTTGATAATTGTCACCTTCACCGTTTTTGGCGGTTTGAAAAGTACTCTAGTATCTGTCTTTGTCGGTATATAGTCGTAAAAGTGAAGGTAATAAAAACAAAAAATTTGAATCTGATTCATGTGATGACTGTGCGTTTACTTCATGATAAGCCTTATGAGTCATAGCCGTGCACAAACTTATCGATTAACGTTTTTTAGTCAAGGGTGATAGTAAGTAAGCCTTATTGAGATATTCAACCTACTACATACATTTGCGAGATCCAGTTAAACAATCGTGTCGTAAACATACTACATGCAATCCCATCAACCGCGTGTAGTGAGGAACATACACATTGAAATTTCTAGATGAGTTAATCTGTCGAAATATTCTTTCACTTCCCCTCCGCGCATAAGTTAACACAAGCAAAAGTATTTTGCATTGATGATTTGCAACCGATCTCGTTTATTATAATTTTTATGAGCTAACCACTATGACCTCACTAATTTATGCAACCGGATGCAAATTTACACTATAACGCATCTAGATCAACTTTTGTTTCTCTCTATTCAACACTTTTCTCCTTTGTTTGATCATGTAGCTGTACAAGTACAAGAACCCTGGGATGTACAACGGCATAGCATACTTGAGAAAGTTGGAGTAGCTAGGTAACCTTGTGGCAATCACTTCGTAAGAGTAGTAAACAGTGGCACTCTCACAAACAAGACCCAAAGGATACAATACAAAGAATGCCGAGTATCGTAACCACAACACCCAATAAGGTACGGAAAACTTACCCAATTTAAGCACATAGAACCCGTATCTGATGATTTCCGTGATGGACCATGCCAAAGTCAAACCAGCAAATGTGAAAACGTTGTAATTGGCTGGTGATTCAGGAATGACGTAGCAAATTCCAATCAATATAATCAACCTGGCAAACGATTGAAGTAACAATGTTGGTATTGGAGTGGGGACCAATCCAAGCACTGAATGAAGAAACTCAAATGATGAATTAAACAATTGGGTTGCAATCATAAACTTGTGCGGAATGCCATGACCAGGTTCAAACAGGTAGTAGCCATTGGAAATATCAATTGAGCAGCGATAGAAGATGAATGCCCATAGTAATGCAGATACTCCGTTATAGAGGAGTAGATACAGCTTTGCCATCCTTGTAGTGGAAAGAAAAGTTGCTGACAGATTTTCGGCGCGTAGAAGCAAAGTTCTACCCCCCCATATTTTTGTATTTTTTGCTTGTGATAAATACCAAAAGAGAATGAACCTACTAAACACTTACGTATAAAATGTTTTCATTTTTAGCTATCTATATAACATTTCGTCCCCCCACGTCTATTGATCAACGTATTTAGCCAACAAAGCTTTCAAAGTCTCTTGATCGCCAGCCAATAAATCTTGGTCCCAGTCAACAACTAAAGGAGCCTTAAAAATCTGGGCTGGGTTTGTCTCAACAGATTGATCATTTTCATTCTCCACCAACTTGTTAAATGTGTCGTAGATTTTTTGATACTCTGATTGAGAGAACACTTTATTTGCCCAATCAACTCCTTTGATGGTCACTTTTTTACCATGTGAGTCGAGCAAATCAATCAGTCTTTCATTCAAAAAGGGGAAACTATCATGTAATGTCTTTTTAGCTTGATCAGACTTGAGGAATTTATTGACAAAGATCTGGTATTGCTCGTAAGTGGGCATCTTATTCTTCATCAAATCAATTTGAAAGTCATATTTTGGCTTCTCGGGTAAGGAATCGTATGTCTTGTTCAAAACCTTGTACAATTCATTTGACAATGGGATCTTGCTGTTATGGAAAAGAGTGATGGTTGCTGGAGACGATTGTAAAGTTCTGAAAAGTGACATCGTTAATGTAGTTTATCGGGCAATAAAGATTTTCAACTGAGTTGGCAAAAAAGAAGACCAATTTTTCGAAGTTGGTATTTAGTTTCTAAATATAATTCTTTGACCAACTTTTAAATTGCGTTTGGTTTTGATGGTGAATGCAGAAAGGGTTGTTCAAATTGAGGATGGAATTGAATGGAAGGAATTGAAAAAGGGACACAATAAAGGGGGTTGGTTTTGTGTATCAGCAATCTTATCACCAAAATGCTACCATGTGGAGTGAATAATCTTCTAATGAAGCTGTGGTGGTAGGAAAGTAACAGGTCAAGGAGAACGAGTGTCTGTGTTTGGCGGGTGTTGGTTTCAAGACAGTCTTAATGATGAAAATGAGGGGGGGGAGGTGGAAGTATGGTGCATGAACTTTACCAAGTTTGCATCACAATTGGTGCAAAATTGTACCCCGAGAAAATATCACCGATTTTGAACAAACTGATTCCCTGATTCCAATAGTAAGAGGAAAGCCAGTCGTAGAGCTCACTATCATGACCACAAGATAACTACATGGAACCACACACATTTCCTTTTTTTCTGTTTTCTTTTCTTTTTCATTCTCTGCGCTTTTTTATCACCACATATCAGATTTTGATAACCAAAAAAAAAAAAAAAAAAAAAAAAAAAAATAGAATAAATTGTGGCATCATCCAAGAACCCACTTCAAATACCAAAGATGTGCAGGTTCATGATATTCAAAGGAAGGGAGCTGATGGTTCTATCAGACCTACTAACGAAACCGGCTCATTCCATAATCAACCAATCATTTGATTCGAGACTACGGTTAGACATGCGTAACCCAATTAATGGTGATGGATTTGGTGTAGGATACTACACTGAACACAATGAACCTTGCATCTTCAAAGCTATCACACCAGCTTGGAATAATGTCAACTTGAATAACTTATCTCAATGTACGGAGTCAGAGTTGGTTTTCGCTCATGTAAGGGCATCAACACAAGGGGTATTATCAGAAACAAACTGCCATCCATTTAGCTATGGCAAGTTGATGTTTATGCATAATGGCGGTATTTCATGTTTTCATTTGATCAAAAAGAAGCTTATAAACCACTTAGATGATAAATATTTCCTCTATATACAAGGATCAACTGATTCGGAATGTTGTTTTGCCTTGTTTCTTGACACTTTGGACAAGATGGGGTTTGACCCACTGTCAAGAGATACAAAGTTTTCACACACGATTTTGAAAAAGGCTATTTTGAAAACTATTGAGTTAATCAAAAATTGGCAAACCGAAGTAACATCGGAGCCATCGTTGTTGAATTTTGCAGCCACTGATGGAGAATCAATTGTTGTGAGTAGATACATTACGTCAAAGACCGATGAAGCTGCATCGTTACATTTCAGCACCGGTTCCAAGTTTTTTGAATACCAACCGGGTCTATTTAAAATGGAGAGATTAAACCGATCACAAGACGTCATTTTCGTCTCGAGCGAGCCATTGACATTTGAAAGAGGCGACTGGTTGTGCGTACCGACAAACACATTAATCACCATCACTAACAAAAACACAGTGTTGATGCACCCTATAGAAGATGAATTTTACGATGGCGGTGTTGGTGAAAGATCATCTGGATTTGCCATGAGTAAAGGCTTGATGGGAGGAGTGCCACCATCGGAGGAAGACCACACTCAAGAGAATGGAATCAACGGCAATGGCAACACAATCATGCAGCAAGTACCACCTCTTGAAAGAGAGGGAAGAGCTAACTTTAAAGCAGCGGTCCATTAAAAAAAAGTGTTTAACAAAACTCGTAAAAAAAAGTATCTATTAGAATAATTTTCAAAAAATTGCATTATCGTTTCATTGTACACGAAAGTCCAATCATTATTCGCAAGGTGCTTCACTCGCATTTTCACCTCTAGTTCTTGCTTGCAGACCTGGTCAATTCAGGGGCATCGACGTCAAGTTCGTCATCTGAGCTTGAGTTTGAACTGGAATCTGAATCATCATCCACCACATCTTTATCAAACTCAGGATGAGCATTTTTCAATTCACCCTTGCTGTCATATAATGGATTGGATTTTTTGTAAGACATACCATCGTCATTAGGATCTATATAGTCATCAGCGTCGTCTTCATTCACAATATGCTCCTCATCATCTTCACTTGAACTCTCTTCACGCTCTTGATTTGCAGTGTTTGAGGAATTGGCAAGTTGTTGTGACATGTAGTTTGAGAAATGGTCATCTTCATCAGATTCTGACTCGTCACTATCCAACAAATCCTTCTTATTGCTTCCCGCATTATTTGCGTCGTTTTTCTCTTCTGGCTCCTCCTCCTCATCCTCCTCCTCTTCTTCTTCTTCCTCATGTCGACCCGCATCCTCTTCGTGAGATTCTTCAACTTCTCTCTCCTCATCATCATGAAATACTAAACCCGTCTTTACCTCCTCAATAATTTCACCTAACCCTTCATCAAAAGTCGTGTTATCCTCCTCTTCATCCTTGTCATCTTCATCTTCATTTCCACCTAAAATGGCATTATACTTTTCTCGAGTATCGTACAAAACATTACTGACATAATCTTCCCATACATCACTCTCAATCTTTTCATTAATGTACTCGCTCAATGTGTTGGACGGAAACAATTGAACAAACTTAACAACCTCTTCCGCGATTAAAGTCAAATGACCCATAAATCCCAATCTCAAACCATTATGGCTCGTTTCGTAATCAGAACATAGTCTTTGACCTTCAATGATCTTGTTGGTGATATCAGCCAGATGAAACAAATCAATTGCCAAAAATTTATTGAATCCAATATCCATAGACCCATTCAAGACTTGTTGCACCACATCAAAAACAACATTGTGCAAAAAGTTATTCCAAGGGAAACGGAAAAACATGGATAAAATATTAGAAATGATTTGGGTGTCAAACAAAGCAATTTTCAAAAAATCGCCCACCACCGGATTAGCCCTGATTTGTTCCTCAGTCAAGTTTGAATTGGCATGTGGTTCATCTTCGTCAAGAGCATCTTCTTGTTTATTAAATTCATCAATGGTGTCGTCCTTGATTGAGTTACTAGTGTCATCAACGTCATTCTTTGCTTCGTTGTCATCGTCATCATGTGGCAACGTAATAGCCTCATTATACTTAAAACTGATTGGATCGTACTCCTTCATTTTATTCCGTAATTCATCCCGCTCTTTTACAACATCAAAACCTTTATTATCATTTAACAATGCCATATTAGAGCAATGCAACAACTCAGCAATCAATTCACAAATCTTGAATCGTTCAAACCCCAATGGTTGAATGACACCAAACGGCGTTCTCAATTTGGAATCAGTGTGCTCTTTGATCAACAATTCATTAAAATCCAGAATTCGTTCGCCAAACACTCTCAACAAATGGCCAAGGTAGATTGGATCTCTTCCAGTTGGCGGATGGCTCTCCAATGTGATATACAATACCGGTAAAATATCATAGTCTGAGTTATTCTTTCTGATGATTTCAATGATAATACCCACACCGTTAGCCAAGGCATACCCACCTTTAAGCATGATTTCACACAACCTTGTCATTTGCTCTTTTGAAACAAGCTCTCTTGTAAGCTCATTTGGGCCAATAGTTGAATTATCGGCGGTTGAGTTTGCTGAAATTGTTATTAGGGCTTTGAGAAAATCCGCGGCTGAACTCTGTTCGATCAATAGTAACTCATGACTTTTACCACCTTCCTCTACGTCATTACTTTCAGGAACATCTAACACGTCCAATGCATTTATCAAATGGGTGATTAGGTCTTGATTTTGCAAAAATTCTATTATACCTGTTGAGTTATCAGGTTTGTCAGTGGATATCAATTTTAACAAGAAATCCATTAACGGAGGATTAGACAAATGGTTGATGAATTTTTCCACTAAATTTGGTTGATTGTCTATTAGATAAGTTATCATTTCGTCACATTTCATGTCTAGTAAATGCTCCATAATTTTCATAAAGTGAGTTGATACGTGAATATCTAGTGCATCTTTAGTATCTAATACACTCCACAACTTGTTGAGATTTTCAGTAGACTCCATTACTGTATCAGTCAAGGACCACACATCAGCGCTAAGAACTTCTGATGCCAACGTTGCCCTTCGTCTGAATCTTTCCTCAGGCAGCTCTTCCTCACCTTCCTCATCTTGGTCATCCAGATCATCAAAATCACCAGAGACTTTGGGGGTGGGCTCCTCGTCATCGTCCTTTGTATCGTTCTTAGACGAATCTTTTTCATTTCCCTCTTTCGGTGTGTCTGCCTTATTACTTGTTGATTTCACTAAATCTTCTTTCCTTTCTTCCTTGTCTTCAATGTCGCGCACTTCGAAGTCATTGGATATGACAATATCCACCAACATAGTCAAAACATGCTCGTTTCTCAAAAACTCCAACAACATGGGATTATTCGACAAAAGCTCCTGTAGTAAATCATTTTCATCCAACAACTTTACAAGTACCTCGCGTTGTTCGTCTTCTCCCTTGTTTGTATCCACCGACAGGGTATCATTTTGCTCTTGATTCAGGTTATAATTTTCAAGTAAGGTTGTGATATTCGAAAGTGACGTGAACCCGTTGCTGAACTTCCAAAAGGATCCCGACATGACTCCTTAAAATGATTGAATATAAATGCAAGGGAAAACTGGGAATGTCTAAATTGAAGTCCCTCGTTTGAAATTTCAAGTATGACCTGCAAAGTGAGTTTTTTTGTATCCTTGCCACTTTCTTTCTGTAGTTTCTAATGATGTATATCCCAAAGGTCCAATCTCAATACGAATTCAATTGATGAACCATTAACGAATGTGCTTGGTATTGGAATAGGCTCTTATTTTTTTTTTTTTTTTGATGTTTTCAATTCCCAACAAATGATCTCAACGGTAACAGTAGAAAATCCGAAAGCTAAAACAAGATGACGTCGATATATTCACCCTCCACTTGAGTTGGTACTATGCTAGAATATATATATGTATGCCTGTAGTTATAGGTAAGTTGTTGTAACTGCCCAAGTATCGACCTGATTAATATAAAAACCCGTTGAAGAATTGGGTTATATTTAAATTTGCGTTTCGGCAGAGAGAGAGAAAGCATCAAAATTCAGAACAAAAAAAAAAAATTTTTTTTTATTGACGCTGAGTTAACAATTACGTACTACATCAACCTACCACTAAGGGCCTTGTCATATATCGCGGTCACTTGAACTCGACACGCAATAGAGAATCCAAAAGTTCCTTCTCTTTAATCTACTACGATTGTAAGAAAAGTGTAGTAGAAACCATCCATCTGTCCACCAAAACTAGGTAGCTCTTCCTATATTTTCCGCGCCGCTTTGTCGGATAAAATTTTTTCAAAACTTCCTAGAAATAGACGGTTACTTCTAGTGCACATCCACAATAAAGGCTACTCATCATGTCACTCTTATTCAGTCGAACGGCAAGGCTTATACGACCAACATGCTACAATCCCATCATTAGGTTTCAAAGTACGATTGCTGCCTCCAGTAAAGTCACTGCCAATCCGTCACTAACAAACTCGTTTCCAAGGCAAGACATTTACAATAATATATCAGCGCTCAAACTATCATCGAATGGATCAAAGGATTTGTACGCGGTCATGAGATTGTACAATATGCCTTACTTGGTCACCAAAGGTGACAAGATATACTTACCTTACAAGATGAAAAATGTCAAAGTTGGCGATGTTTTGAACTTGAATGATGTGACAACATTGGGATCTACTACTCACACTTTGAACATCAACAGTGGCATAGACCCTTCCATTTACGAATTGCAAGCAAGTGTTGTTGAAATAACTAGAGAACCTCTTTACCAAGTGGTGAAGAAGAAGCCAAGGTGTAGAAGAACAAAAACCACCAATGTCGAACCTTATCAAACCGTGTTGAGAATCAATGAGCTAAGATTAAAGTAACCAAAACATGTATATAGATCAATAAATGTTTTACGAAGGACACACTTTACTATTAAACTTGATGAGTCGACCCAACTCTGTTGACTCAAAATTAAACTCGCGCGAGGTGGTGACGAATGGGTCATTCAATAACTCTTCTGCCGTGGGTCTCAATGCAGGATCTATAGTGAAGCACCGGTTTATAAAGTTCTCAGCCTCTTTGCTAACTAAGTGGGCAATATCTTTGGGTATTGGAGGGGCTTTCTTTTCTTTCCCTGCCTTATAAATTACACTGATTGCCGCCTCATTCGACCAAGGACGTTTTCCAGCAAACATTTCCAACACAACACAACCCAAGGACCATATGTCAACCTTTGCACTGTATCCCTCCACCATGTTATCAATAACCTCTGGAGCCATCCAAAATATAGTACCCTTCATTGACATGTTGGCGTTGCTATAAATGTCATTATTCTTGCGGGAAATTCCAAAATCCGAAATTTTGCATGTCCCATCAATATCCAACAACAAATTGTCTGCCTTCAAGTCTCGGTGGATGATGTTATTGGAGTGTAGATACTCCAAACCTAGCAAAACTTGTTTGGTGATTATTCTAATTAATGTTTCATCAAATTTGCCATATGATTTGAGACACATGGCTATAGAGCCACCAGCAACATACTCTAGAAATAAACTGTAGGTATTGTCTTTTCTTTCGTAACCAAGATATTGCACAATATGCTTGTGGTCCAAATCTTTCATGGTTTCAACTTCCTTATGCAATGCCATTATTCCCTCGAGGTCAAGCTTGTTACTTTTAACAACTTGCTTTACCGCTAACATCTCTCCCGTTGTTACATTCAACCCCAAATAAACATCACCAAAAGATCCACGGCCAATCAATTCACCTTTGATCCAAGCAAATTCCTGATACTGACCATTCTTATTTTGAAATTTGTTCACAACACCACGCTCTATTTCACTACTTGTAACTTCAAACACCTTTTGTCCCCACATTTTCGTATTTGATCTGGTCAACTTTTTGCTATTTTCCCTCGAAATATTGGCAAACGTGATTGGTGGTGATTGCTGCTTCCTTTTCAAAGCTTTACGACGCGCTTCATTAGCAACACCTCGAATAGTCTTCATTCTCCTAATACGTGAGTTGTTTTCCGGGGCAGTCTGCTGCGGATTCACCGGTGAGATATTAGCATTTGAAAAAGTACGCGAAATAGAAGGCTTCTTCTCCTTAATTGAAGGTACCAGTGGTTCATCATCGATAATGGGTTTGTCAAGGTTTGTATGGGGAAAGTATTTTTCCAAGTTGTCATACAATTCCTCAACTGGAGGTCGAACAGTCATTTGCTGCGTCTTTTGTCTCATTGGCTTTACAAAAAAATCACATTCAGAATCAGCATCTGATTTGGTTGATCCTGCATCGGTAACCTCACTCAAATGGTCCAGAACCACTTCTTTTTTGCTCATTGGCTTCACGAAAAAGTCATCCTCACTATCCCTATCGGAGTCTCTGCTGTTATTTGAGCTAGATGGTGAGTGCATTGACTGGACGCCGAGAAATACAGAGCGATGCTGCCGTGCTTGTGAAAGTCGATCTCTTGGTGGAGGAGGGGCAGCTCTTCTCGCTTTGATTGAGTCATTGCGTGGATCGCTTCTTTGACTAGCACTCTTTTTCAATTTTGCAGCGTCCCTAGGATCATCCTTCAATGTCATTACTGTCGAGGCTGTAATAGGCGAGCTTTTGAAATCTGATAGCGACGACTCATATATATTTGCAATTAGCTTGGGAGCCTTTTTCTCAAAGGGGGATTTCCGTCTCTCATCAAAATTAATTTCATTGGCTCCTTTTCTGATCACTTTGAACGAAGATCCAGAAGATTCAGGGGATACAGATGAATTTCTCAGACTGACAAAACCGGAAGTATCAATTTGAAGTAAAGGTGTCTTTTTCTTACTATTTGTGCGAAAGGGGAACTTTAACGGAAAATTGTGAGAATTCGATTTTTGTCTCAAATGGTCAAAACTTCGAGCCAGTTCATGTTGCTGTGGCTCAGGTTCATTTCCTATCGAGTTGTCCGTTTGCGTTTCTTTCAGTGCCATTTTTGGATTTTCCGAAATCTTGGACAAATTTGTTTGCTCTTTAAAGTTCCAATAGTCAACGTTGGCATTGTTGAGGTTTTGCAATAAATATTGTGGTGTTGCTGGGTATGTCCTATGCTCATCGCTTGTTTCAAATGACTTGGAATCGGACGACACTGTCGAAGTGGTTTTCAAAGTCCCCTCTGGTGAATCAATGTATTGCCTTATAACAAACTTGATCAATGAATCTTGTTGTAAAACCTTAGATATCAATGAATCTGGCAAAGCTTCACCCTCTGTCGCATTAAAGTCAGTCAAATGTATAGTGATAGTTCCCACATCAACCATACCCAAATGCAGAATCACTTTCAGCTTGAATGATGAAATATCATATAGCTCATCATGACCCATTGAAAAGGGTACAAAAGACTTGTTGTCAGTACTAACCAATACAGTTTTCGTTGCCTGTTGCAGAAAACTCTGGGGCATATAAATGTCATCCAACGGAGACGGGATCTCGTCATATTTTTCTATCAAAAATGAGGGGACTGAATTGGTGGAATTCGTACTATCGATGGACCTTCTAGCTATTGGTCTTGGAGGTATTAACGTTGGAAAATCGTTCTCAAAATCCTGCACAGGCAGTTGATTGGAGTACGACAGCACCGCGCTATTTCGATTACTCAGTCGTCCCGTAGATGCTTTTACCATACCGACAGCTTTGTCACCACCATATTTTCTAATAGTGTTGATGATCCCACCATTCTTTTTGAAATCCAACTTTGAATGTCTCTTTGTATCGTCAAGCACTTGACTCTTCCTCTTTGTTTCATTCTCATTTGATCCGCTTCTGTGTCTTCGAAAAAACAGGTGATTTGATGAAGTGGGTTGGTCCTTAGATCTAGGGTCTATATACGAAGTCGGCCTCTGCATAGATGACGCAGAATTTGTAGAAGACACTGAGGAGCTTGATTTGTGTTTGGAGAAGACTGGTGTTGATTTTCTATTTTCATACTTGACGTTGGCCGGTAGTAGATTGTCTTTGTTTCCAGATTCCTTTTCTGTCTCACTCCGTAGTAGCTCGATAAATCTTTCTATTGAATTGAGATTAGAATCGAGTTTCAAATACTTTGAAAACTGTTTCCAAATCATTGAGTTTTTATCAAAGTTTTCCAATTCCAAAAATCGATTTCCTGATATCTCATTGTTCTTAAAAGTCTCCTGCCATGAGGTGTTAAATTGATGTTCCTTCAACCAAGCAAGAACATTATCGATATCCCATCTTTTGGAAGCATTTACTGAAGGAGCCTGTGTATTCATTGCGTATCTGACAAATCGCTTGCTTTTATTTTGTTGATCGTTTGAAGACTGATTGGATAGCGTGGAGGTATCTGAATCTTGTCGGCGATGAGACAGCGTAGAGCGACTATAATCCAGTCCGATTCTCGTATATGAATCGCTCGAAGTTTGTTTTATCAATTCAGGACTTACAGACTTTTTCTCCAAATTCACCGAGCTCTGACTATAATTGTAGCTGCCGATGATGGAGCCAATGGCATTGGACGTAAGGCTGTTTGTAAAAGACTTTGATGGTGAGGAAGAGCCCCCGCGCTTGCTAGATTCTACTTCTGGTGACTCGGGAACAGGACTTATGGTGTTCAAATCCATGGTCGGGTATGGTAGTTGAACTCTAGCATTGTGAGCTCCCCCACCACTGCCGCCGGTGCTGCTGCTCACTTGAGCAAAGTCTTGACTGACAGGAGTTTGATAAAATTGGCTCGCTCCTGAACTATGATTGGAGTCAAAGCTAGTCCTCTCCGAATTGGATTCCAGAGACTGGTACTGTCTCGAAGGGGGCTGATAATAGGATAGATCACCGTATTTGTCGTATATAATTGAGTCAGAGGCCATTCTTGGTTGCAGGTACTTCAGTCGCAGGGGTTCCAGGTTTGTGATGCCGTATCGTGCATACTGCGAGTCTGGATGTTTCACCCGTTGTGAGTCGTAGCTAGCAGACCTTCTTTTATCGACACGACCAGTTGTCGTAGTATTTGGTAAACTTGAGTATGGAAGCACTTTGAATAATTGTATCTTGGTTGAAGGAGCATGTACAGCCTTTTCTGAGTTCTAAAATTAGACAACTAGCTAGAAAAAAAGGAAAACAAAAAGATCATACAAAGGTAAATAGCATCAAGGTGCATGTAGACAACCACATGTGAAGAAACAGCGGAAACATGGAATATAGAGAAGTCATACATGACATCTTAAAGGGATTGAAGCGACTTGAGGACTACAATGGAGTGGATGCAGAAGAGTATGAGTCGATGTTAAAGTCAGCGATCAACTATTTGAAGTATATTTTGGTATTGGATGGACATTATCACATATTGGGCTTAACAACTAATATCGAGACAATTGGCTATACCCACGATGTAGCATATCGTGGAGCACCAGGCACAAATAATATCGAATTTTCCAACGTTTTGAACCATCTCAAATCGCCGACGAGTAGTAGTGGAGGCTCCATACGTTCCATACTTGAGGTTCTTTCAAATCCATCGAATCCATTAAGAATCAAGTCGGAATATTATTCAATAACGGGGAGGCTAGTTGTCATTTTGCGCAGTGTAATCAAAGCAAGGGACGATGCAGAGCGTAAGCTCAAAGAGTTTGTATGCTCCTGTATTCTATATGATTTGAACTTTTATAGGGGCAAAATCAGCGATGATATGGAAGACACTCAAATGCTAGCAGATATTGTGGAATCACAAACTGTTGAAAGAGAGGAAAATTCAGTGTTTAGCATTTCAGAACCAGTTGATATATACCATCCACTTGAACTCGAATCAAACAATGGCACATTTTTGACGATTTATCGTCTTCTTTTACCAGTTTTAGTTGTACGTCCCAGGGTAAGTGTGTGGAAGGTAGCAAGCTCGATAGTAGAGGTGTTCAAGAGGGACCAAAAAATAACTTATTTCGAGAGCACTGAGGAGGAAGTCGATATTGCATCATTACTCCCCACAATGCACAAAGAGCTCAATCAAAAATATCTCGAGGAAATAGTGGAAAAGCCGGCGTGTGACTCGGAAAAAGATGAAATTTTAGATCCTATGTCGGTGTACCCCAGCCTTGTACAAGTTGTCAACGAGCTTCAAGACTTCAGCAAGAACGTAAATCCAAATTTTCCTCGTCTTTTTAGACACTACCTCAAATTCATGGACATGAACTTATCAAGTACGCGAAAGCAGGATTACGATTTTATTGAAGAGGTGCCTGAAGTGGTACATTCAATCCTCAAATCGGATTCTGCTGTAGACTTGAAAGGCGTGCTAGAGAGATTTATTTACCTTCAGTCTTTACTACTGTGTGATAACCCTTCAGGTCTGATGACATTGCTAATGCGTGCAAGTTGGTTTGATTTCGAAAAATTGCAAAGACTAAAGGAATACGCGTTTGAAATTTGGCGAGGCAGATTGAAAAAATTAGATGAGGTTGAAAATCGGTTCTCAAAATGGGACACGAGACCACAAATACTTTCCAAATGGCGACTGATTACTGAATGGGTAAAGTTGCAAGAAGCAGCCACCGTATCTCACTATGAGGAAAAGTTACAATTAATTATGATATGGAAATTGAAAGTTACTCTAAAAAAGATGAAGGAGAACAATGCGAGAGCAAGACAAGCGAACTTAAGGCGATATTTCAAATGGTGGACCAACCAACTCTCAATGGTCAGGACAGATCAAGCCCTAGCTGTGCGACATTATGAAAATACTTTACTTCAGAAGTGCACAAGTGTCTGGAACAAGAAAGAGAAAAATAGGAAGCAAACAATTGCCAAACTAAATGAGGATTGTGAAGCCTTTAATGAGGTTCGTCGCCAATGGCTTTTAAGACGAACCTTTACGAATTGGTGTGGGAAATTGAGTTCGCAGCGCGGGACGCTCGACTTGTTTTCCAAGTTGCAAAAATTCAAAGAAATCAGAAATGAATTTACAGTTGAAATTTGGTTCCAGAAGTGGCGGCAATCCACCGAAATGATTTTTAAAGTTGAGCAGCTCAAAAGGAAACACAACCGCATGGTGGTACATATTGTGTTTGACAAGTGGAGAAGTCAGTTGCATCTAGATGAACGGGCGCAGCATATCATTCATGACCGGAATATTGCAACAAAGCAAGGGTTATTTCAGAAATGGAAGATGGATGCGATGCAGAAACAAGATCTGCGGTCATTTTGGAATGGCAAACTCATTCACCGCTATTTCAAAAAATGGAAAATGATCACCCTAGCAAATTTGTTTGCAGCATCGTGGGAAACGCAAGCGTTGAAAGATACACTCAAACATTGGAAACTTCAAACAATTGAGAAATACTGTCGTGATATAAAAGATAAAGACTTTGTAGTGTCCACTTATGACAAGTGGGAGGAGAAATATAAAGTTGCCGCAATACAAAATGAGAAGGCTGCAGCGTTTAACAGTAGGAGGTTGAGAAAATTGTGCTATAAACAGTGGAAGTCATCATTGTATGGGGTCGAAGATTTGCAGTTTATGGCCAACACTGTTGTTCAGAAGAAGTTTTTTACCAGATGGAGGAACTGCCACCGCAAGTGGACGAAGGGGTACGAAAATGTCAGGTTTGGTAACGAACACACGATCAAGCGCGTGATGTCAATATGGAAGTACAAGTACGATTTTGTTCTAGAGAAGAGGCTATCTAGTCGGATACCACTCTTGACTGATTACTCAAACTTACTATTGAAAGTGAGATATTTCACCAAGTGGAGAGAACAAAATCTATACCAATTGGAGTTGCAAAGCATCAACCTTGAGTACACACCAAGCTTTCGTACATACGTTTACCACTGGTTGAGTCGTCTCGATGAAGTTCGCGGATTGAATGAAAGAATCGCCATTTATGAGAAAGGATTGATTGATCGAACCTTTTCACTTTGGCGGTTTCGACTTGAGCAGTTAGACTCCATTAATGAGAAAGCAGAGGACCAATTAGCTCAGCGAAATTTTGCAATTTTGAGACAAAGCACACAGGATTGGATATACAAGCTCAACAAGAATGTGAAACGAAATTATCAACTGTTGGAAACTTTTCAAGAACGGACCGATAAGCGATTGGTTAGAAATGTGATACACTTATGGCTGCAGAAACATAGAGATAAGGTGGAGGAAGAGGAGCTTGCCAATGAAACATATGTGAGTAGTTCTTCTCCCCTTGCTAGTAGAACTCATCAACAAAGGCAACAAAGGGAAAGTAATGGGATCCCCACTCTACAGAGGCACTTTTCTCCAAACAAGATATCGACTCCGAGGCCAAAAGTACCCAGTCCGTCAAAATTGCAAGAAACATCGCAACGAATGAGATATCAACAAGTGTCGCAACTACGAGAACGTTTTGGTAGGGCTAAATTGTCACCACGTTATAACAAGTCAATTTCACCAGTGAAACTAAACTATGATGTGGATCTTTCTCCACCAAAAGATGAAATTGGACCTCAGTTAAAAAACGAGTACCAGAGTCCCCAATCATCCAATTCATCTAGTCCAACTGAAATTAAATCTCAATTAGATGTCGCTGATTCATCGTTGATATCTACGGCGAAGAGGATGGGACGTATAAGACCGATTGCATTTCCTACTGGAGAGGATGTAGTTGATGTCAGACTCTCACCCGCTAGCAAGGTCAAGAGAGAATCTAGAATATTGATATAAAGTAATGAATAACGATGTATAATTATAGCGTACAAATGCTCTTCCTATTTCACCCTGACTTGATGGGCTTTTCATAAACATTTATATAATCCTCCAGAACAATTGTGGATCTTAATAAGCTTTTCAATGTTTCATTAGTCCCGTTCAAAAATTCATCAACCATAATTTTCAAAAGTATGAACAACATAGAGCGATTAGCTCTTTGAGATTCGACCAATTTGATGATAGTGGAAAGGTTCAAACCTTTAAAGATTTTTGCCTTGTGTAGGAGTTTCCAACCATCAAGTGTACCATTAGTGATGACAAGATCAAAATTGGCGTAATCGAAATCGGTCTCAGATTTGTCGTACGTTACTGCTTTATGATGTAGTTCTCCAAACCGAGTAACCCCCGTCATACAAGCGGGGACATCCAAATGAATCGACACGTTGCGATCACTGTAAACTTTTGACACATAATAATTAGCAAAAGTCAATGCTTCTCCACCAGGGTAGTTATAACTGGAGATGTATCCCATGTATAATGAAAGAATTGAACTCACCAAAATCAAGAGAGAAACTAGCAAAGTCAACAACTTGTTTGAGAAGCTAAGACTCCACTTAATCGAGATATTGCTCAATCCATTAGCTGCTTGCAAGGTAAAGATAGGCACAGTGTAGATAATGAAGCGCCACTCCTTATGAGGTTGAAAGGACATAATTGCAATAAAAATGATTGACGACGTGCACAATATACGTAACGAATTTCTTGCTGGATGACGCACGGCTTTGGTATTTGTTACAGCAACTCCGTCGTCAGCTGGGTCATTCAAGAAACCAACAACGGACAAGATTAGAATCACCGGCGGTCTAAACAACTGGAAAAGGTACTTTTTAAAGTAAGCTCCCCATGGCTCAACCCCCCACTCAGCTGCGTTGCCATTGATGATGTTAAAGATGAATGAACTAATCTCAGGAACGAGTGGTTTCCCCCAAAAATAGGTGTCAATAAATAATGAGGTCAATGTACCAAATAACCCCCCGGCAAACAAGAGTACAAAATCAGTCACAATATTAGATTGTCCAAATACCAAAGAGGAAACCATTGCAATAACCACAGCAAATACACCCACTTCCATTCGGAATATGGCACCAGTCATTGCCAACCATGTCAAACCAGACAAATCACCCACAATCAACTTGCTCAATCCAAAATTAACGAACGGTAAAGCGATAAAGTTTGGTAATGTACGTGTCGAATAGTATACCAAATGGAATTGCGATAACAATAAAACAGAAAACCAAAACCCATTTAGCCCTTTGATTTTACTCTTTCTGTCCCTGAATGTAACCTTGTTGAGCTGATCTCTGAGTCTAATTAGGGATAATGTGTTTGCTAGACCTAAAATACCCCGAACAATGCTTTGAAGTTGACTTTGGTCTCCTTGCAATAAATCCTTTCCAAAAAGAGCGGATACAAAAATGACAGGTTTTGCTAATAGGGCAAGTACCACGCTGCCTATAAAAGTCCTCGGCACTGCTCCTGGAAATTGTTTGTGGTCGTACTTTTCAAGTGCTTCAGCGGAGAATGCTCCATAATTAAGAATATCATGCACCGCCTGAATGTTGAAGGACTCTTCAACTTTGGAATACGGAGAGATAACAAGGTGATACGTCACCAATGCTATCAATGCAGCATCAAGCACCTTGTTGAATCTCTGCATGGGTCTTGTGTGGGTGTGTGAAATCGTAAGACTTTTGAAATTCTCGTCTATATTCTTTTCTTGAAAAATTGGTGCCGTGTCCGCTCATCAACAAGAAAATGGAGGAAGATATACCCCAATTAGTCATTGATTTACCAAAAGATGGAGCTTTTGAGACAGAAAAGGTAACCATGGACCCCCAGCCATCGTTGAACCTGACCACAGTTTCGTCAACCAAAAAAATTCCCATCACCATAGTTACAGGATATCTTGGATCGGGCAAATCCACCTTGCTCAAGAAGATCGGAGAAAAGTCAAACAAGAGATTAGCTATCATTTTGAATGAGTTTGGTGACTCCTCAGTTATTGAAAAGTCTGTCACAATACAAGATCAGAACGAAAGCGTTCAAGAATGGCTAGATATAGGGAACGGTTGTTTATGCTGCACAGTGAAGGATAATGGAGTCACAGCAATTGAAAATTTAGTGGAAAATTCAAGAGACAAAATTGATTATATTTTGTTGGAGACTACAGGCATTGCCGATCCCGCGCCAATTGCCAAAATGTTTTGGCTCGATGAAGGACTAGCGTCGAATATATATATTGATGGTGTGGTAACTGTTGTCGATTCGGGGAATATTCTCACTTGTTTGAATGACGTTGGTGGACATTGGCATAGGGAACATGATTTGGAACCCGTTGAAGAAGGTGTGACAACTGCTCATTTACAAGTTGCGTTGGCTGATGTGATTCTATTGAATAAATCAGACAAGGTCAAAGATCTGGACGAGATAATAACCAGGATAAGAAGTATAAACCAAACCGCTCCCATATATCCCACAAGCTTTGGTGATATTGATCTTAGCAAGATCTTGGATTTACACGCTTTTGAAGCAAATACCCAGGTTTCGGAGCCCACAGCATCGTTTCACGATGGAAGAATCACGACCATCACTATAGATTTCCCCTTTCTCGAAAATGATAGCGGATTTGACAAAATTGAAAAGTTTCTTCAATACGTTTTATGGGAAAATAAAGTCAATGGTAAGGATGTTGAAATCCATCGGTTAAAGGGAGTCTTGGTGCATAAAGACGACGTTAGAGTCGTTCAAGGTGTCAGAGAAACTTATGAAATTATAGAAGGTGGTAAACTACTAGACGAAATAAAGCAAAACAAGTTGGTATTTATAGGTAAAGATTTAGATCATGACGACTTAATGGTAGAATTACATAGGTTCATACAGTGAATGTACCCAAATTGGGGCAATTGTTGCAAAATCTGAAAAATTCTTTTCATCGAATTTTTTTTTTTTTCCCTATTGACAACCAATAAAGAATCTTTTACCTAGACCCAACTCTTCACCACAATGAGTGACCCTAAACCAGAGTCACCACAACCGGATGCCAAATCCAATGTCAAACCTGAGATCAAGCCACAGCCTCCCAAAAAGAAGGGATTTTCAAACCCCGCATTACGAATGATGGGAATCCCCAGAATTTCACTTCCATCGCGAAACTGGCTCATCTTTTGGTCAGTTCTTGTAGGAGTTGGATCATCAATAGCCTATGACAAATACGAACAGAAACAGGTTCGTAAGAAATGGATGGCAAGTGTATCTCATTTGAGCGAGGAAGTATACACCAACGATAGAATACCTCGAAAATTGACGATTTATATTGCACCTCCACCAAATGACTTTCTTGATTCATCATTAAGGATATTTCGCAAGTTCATCAAGCCTGTGTTGAATGCCGGGTCAGTCGATTTTGAAATCTTTAGTGAGGGCAGACAGGGGGATATCAGATCCAGTGTGGCTCAAAGAATCAGGGATTTGCGAATCAAGGAACTTGAAAAGGGGAAAGTAGTGAAAGAGTCTAAATCCAGCGAGATAATCGAAGAACCTGAATATGTCAAAAGGTCAGATTTATACAAGCCAAGTGATGTTCTCGGGTTGTACAAGATTTTCCCCCAAAACATTGACACTGTTTCTGACGATGCAAACACAGATGTTGCAGGAGGTGTTGTATGTATCGGAAGAGGTGCATTCAAAGAGTACATTAGTGGTGTACATGAAGGTTTACTAGGACCATTACAGAAACCGCAAGCAATTGCCGATGAAGAAGCGCGTAGAGCTGAACAGAAGGCAAAAGATAAAGAGGAAAACCCAAGCAAGTATAGCGATGATGATGATGACGAAGACAATGATAATTTGAAACCAGTACCGATGAGATTCATCAAGTCCTCAGAATATGCAAATGCACCTTTGGCACCAGAGTTTAACTTGGATACAATACTCAAAGATGACAAGGGGATTCCTTATTTCTTTGAGCAACCAGTTTACGTGTTTTCTGTGCCCACCATTCAAGGGTTCAAGAATGTGCCACGTAAAGTATACCGTTTTTTCACTAAGAGATTTTTTGCCGACGACTATGGAGAAAGAACGACTCATATTGTGAATAAAGATACCAGACCGTTTAAAGAAAAGGATATTTTAATGGCCAAGGAAGAAGAAGTGGACTGGCCACCAAATTGGGTTAAAAGGGGTACTGAAAGGGGATCGGAGTGGGTCCAAGAGTTGGCATACGACGATAGAGTAATCTCGAGAATGAGAGTCTTTGATGATAAAAAGTAGGGTGAATTCCAAGTGTATATATATAGAAACTTCTACCGTTTTTGCCATAATGTGTAATTGTAAACAAACTTGTTTTCTTGGTTGTCGTCATCGATTGCTTCCTCTCCTGTGAATTGAATCAATTCCGATTTCGACAGTTTTGTCCATTGGTTCACATCAAATTTCAAAAACGTATCCATTGCAATCTCTTCTTGCTCCGAATGTTCTATTTCAGTCAACAAGACATTATCAACTAATCCACTCTTGATAAACTCGTTGTAAATTTCAGCACCACCAATGACATAAACACGTTCAATATTTTCTTCTCGTACAAGCTTCAATGAGTCCTCAACTGAACTTGCATGCAAAATATTCTCATCGATAACTTTATTGTCAAACGATCTAGACAATACAACATTGAGTCTGTTAGGCAAGGGTCTGAACTTGGTCGGTATCGAGTCCCAGGTTTTTCTTCCCATGATGACAGCATTTCTCAATGATGGGTCAACTGTACGCGTTGTAACTCTCTTGAAATATGCCATTTCTTTACGTAAACGCCACGGAAGGCTGCCCTTGTTTCCTATTCCATACAATGGTTTGAGTGCAGCAACGATGATGGTAACAACAGGTTTTGACATGTTTGGGAGTGGAGAAAATGGAAGAGGAGAAGAGTCAAAGAAGGTAAAAATCTTTGTCAAAGTGTCGCACAGCACACCTCGTGTTTATTATGGTTGAGATATCAATGTATCGAAACCTTACGTTAAAAGCTGTCACAGTCAGTGCCAGCAAAATGCATAGAGCCTCCATATTTTCTATAGAGTTTTCTTCGCCAATATTACAATATACAACATGAAAACACATCAAGGAATTCAAATACAACAAAATATAGGATTAAAACATGTACTCATTTGACTGAATTGAAACAGAAAAGAAAGAAAACGTACAGCTTAAGGAGTGGAAACGTCATTATAACCAAAAGATCGTTTCTCACTTCTTTGCGACCTTGGTCTTCTTTGGAGCAGCTTTTTCCTTTTTAGCAGTAGTTGACTTGGCAGTGGCATCCTTTTTAGTGGTAATTTTCTCATTAGCAGCCTTTGCAGCAGCAGTCTTTTTGGCGGTGGAAGTTTTAGTCTTGGTGGGTGACTTCTTAGTAACCTTATTTGGAGCAGCACCAGTAGCAGTAGCAGACTTCTTGGCTGGTTTCTTGGCTTTAGTTTCTTTAATTGCTGCTGCTTTTTTGTTCAATTTGACTGGCCCTGAGGGTCCCTTTGGTTGAAGGAATTCACCAAGATCAACACCTTTCTTCAAAGCGGTGTTAAACAATGAATCGAAATTATTTGCTTTGATGTCATTGTTACTTTTAACGTACTGCTTGAGCGCTTGGCGACTAAGGTGGAGTTAGTATATTGATATTGCTAACGAGGTAGAAACAAAAAAGTTTGAGAACACACATACGATGATCCATTTCTATCTTTCAAATTGGCAATAGCTTCTTTGATCATGACTGTGAAAGCATGGTTAGTAATTTGTTTAATACAAAACTGATCCAATTAGGCGGTCTCTAGTTAAACCTCGTCACGAATTGGCCATCAGCGCCAGCCTATATAGGCATCAAAAATAAAACAAAAAAAAGCCCTTTCCGAAACCAAAACAAATGACCTAAAGAAAAATAAGAAGCCAAAAGACCGAAAGGAAGCGGGGCATCAACATACCTCTGTAGGGCTTTGCATTTGAAGTTGATGTTTCTGTTGCTGCTGTAGCCATTGTTGCGATAAAATAGTTGTATATGTGGTGATGAAAAGAAGAAGTGAAGAAGAAAAGATGTAAAAGATGTACAAGAATTGGAGAATTTATAAGTAAAAAATATGAATTGGGGGGGGGGGAGGAAAGAATTTAAAATCACAACAACAAAATCACAACAACAACAAACAACATTAACGCCAAAAAACATAAAAAACAACTGATTACTGTAGGAAGGTAACACAAAACTAAAACTACAGTACAGTAAACGATCACACAAAGCAAATAGAACAGCAATAGCCAATGATGTCACATAGTATTATGTTACGACATTAAAAAATTAACGACACTGAATGACCTTGACAATGTCACAAATAGATACATTACGACAATAGTTATACGACACTTTTAGACGCCACACTTTTATTAACACTGTCAGTGAATTCTATATACCACACCCATACAACACTGTATCCTCTAACTAACCTTCTTTGCCTTCCGATCACCCCTTCCCCTATGGACACACTTCTTCCTCGGTCCAAGTGTGACTCTCTTCATCCAACTCATACACAAACCTCTTATCTTTATCTTGCTCATAGTAGTCAACATAATTAACAAATATTGTCCCTACTGCAAAATTCTTATACCCATCCTCCTCCTTTTTCCCATCGACCCCTCTCTGTATCTTACTAATCAATTTGGCCTTATCTTCTGTCATGGGTGATTTCGGATCTGGTTTCCTAAAAGAAGTCTTTAATGCTTTAGACAATCCATTCCACTGCCTGTCCAATTCTTGTTGCCATTCTTCTCTGGTCGGAGGCGCGTATTGATACGTCGACAAATCTTCTTGCGTATTGTCGTTCTCAACAAACGATGGTGATATTAAGGATGTCTGGACTGGTTGTTTCTGTACACGAGCTCTGGAATCATCTTCATTAGAGTCAAGCTCAATCGGAGTTACTTCACCACTCGTGATATGGTTCAAATCAATACTTGGCTGATGCTCAGAGTCAAGCAATCTAACTTTGCCCCTAAATCGAATTTGTTTTCGAATATGACCAAACCAAAACACAGCTTCAACTTTGTCACTGTCCAATAGCTCTTGATACTTTTCCATCCTCTTGTCGGTGGTGAATGTAATGACATTGGACGACTTATTGTTGAAAAGCCAACCGCGGTATATCAATGTCCTATTCTGAGGGTATCCCGTTTTGGAATCTATAGTTGCCAATTGAAACGTGGTAAATGGTGGATTATTATCAGTTGCTGCTAATTCATTGCTAACACAATTGTTGAGGATTGGTACCCACGGCGCTTGGAAATTGAATTGAACCATTGATGATAAGTATAAATGTCGATGAAATTTGAGAATAGCCGTCACTACTAATTTGATATTGACTGGCTATACGCAGCTTCGTATTGAAAGTATCTCCGGGGACCTGTATCTCCACAATGTTTCTTTAATATATCAAAAGTGTTGATCTTCACGCTGTGGCTTCACTGTCTGAGCAAAATCTATGGTTTTTTTCCCGTAAAATGACAAAAGTTCCAGCGATATGTTGAATATGCAGATCGATCTTTATATATATGTCTCAGCCCTATCACTCCACCAAGTCACAAGTGTCGTATGAGCGTTAATTTTCTTTTTGGTTTTTTTTTTTAGTTGTTGCATTTCGTAACATCCAAAGAAAAATTGCAGCGCTAAAAATAAATTATTTCCAGGCAATTCCGATTAATTGCGAAAAGAGAGGGCCCCACGTGTGTCTCTTCAAGAGTCGCTCTATTGAATTTGGATCGATGTTGCTTGAATAAGGTTGGTTGTTGCCGCTTCAATTTACAAAGGAACCAGTCTACAATCGGTGCTGTGATAGCACTTCCTCTCGTTGTTCTCCATCCGCTTTCACCCTTGACGTATTCTGTCTCAAATTTTCTTGGTTCATGGTGATTTATTTTCATGACAGTTGTCGGGAGTTTTCCGGTTTCGACTTTCCCTCGGCCAAGTTTCAGCCGCCTTGAGACATATCTCCGAGAATTCGGAGTTTACAAAAATGTAACCTAATGATAGCTTACGATTGACCAGAGATACGCTCTACCATATAGAAAGAGCTAGCAGGCAACCCACTCAGCTTCTACCTAATACCCTCACATCTACCAACTTCATTGTAATGCCGTGTTTGTGGTTGACTTTGCGAAGAGAGAAAAAAAAAAGGATCTTCACCATTGTAAAGAACCCCCCTCCTTAAACATGGTAAGGCACGAACATGTCAAACTCGAATCTGAAACCAACCTGTTCCCAATTGATGAAGTTATTCGCAGACATCCCTACTACACCACTGTTCGCGTAATCACTACTCCATTAGCGAACTTCACTCCAAAACCATTTTTGCATGAAGTTTCCACAACTACAAACTTGATAGAACTCATACAACTCAGAATGAATGCTAGTCAGTCATATATCGAAGCAATTCCTCTAGACCAAGTTGACGTCGAAGCTGCATTTCAGAACAAGTTGCAATTTTATGGCTCAAAGAATGAGGTAATTTTACACATTGATCAAGCATCGTATCAGAAATTGCCCAACTTGCAAAAAGATCAAACCCATGATCGTTATGGTTCTGTATCTTCATTCGAACATGCTCAAGTAAAGAGACTTACCGATTACAAGATCGGCCATGGTGAAAACAATTACTCTCGATATAGATACAAAATAAAAATTAAATTCTCACAACCTGAACTCGAATACATCATCAAGACGCTATTCAACAATGTACGCACCGAATCATACATCTATGACCCAGAAATGGACTTGCCAATACCCGAATGCGAAGAAGATATAGTAAGGATGCCCTTATCACCCGCCCATCAAACAGAACTAGATGACCATAAAACACAAGCCCGTGAATTGACTACGCTATTTGCAAATTTGGAGCCACATCAAATAACAAATTACCAGCAATATAATACCTTCCCGTTGCCTCGCTATACTATGCACAATGTTTATTGTGAATCTATCACGCAATCAGATTGGGTGATGCTTTCGTTGCACACTAGAGATACGCATACGTTTATTGAAAAAGATGGATTGGTTGCAAAAGTTCGCGAAGAAAAATGACAGAGCTGTTTGAGATAGTACGGGTAAGCCAAGGAGTTATTTCTTCCTCCAATGCATTCGTCGAAGTTGAAGTCAACAATTGGGAGTCTTGCTAGATTTTCGAGCTTGCTGTATGACAAAGTCTGTGTCCTCATACCAAAGGACAATTGTGATCGCTTAATTATAACAAATAAATCACCCGTGTTATTCAATTCACTTATATACAGTAAGAAATATATATACATGATTGCTCCGAATTGAAAATCGAATATATACGCACACTAACCTCGTTAAAACAAACATGAAAACATCATCAAGAAACAAACAGTAACATCTCAAAGGAAATCCTTGAAAAGTTCATCAATGGGGAAATTCTCAAACATCTCTCCATGATTCAATTCAAATGAATTGAATACGCCACCTCCAGTACCACCAACACCCGCGGAACCTCCAGCTGCCGAGAAACTTGTTCCTGAAAGTCCACCAAGAACACCAGGACTGAAAGCAACACCAGCGCCACTTTCACCATCCATTTGACTGAGAAAACCAGGTGTGGCTCCATACATCAGGTTCATCGTGCCTGGATCATTGAATCTACTAAAAGGATCCTCGTTATTCTTCATATTCATCATCTGTAACCAAATGGTATCGACTTGTTCATTGGGTTTGTACTCGCTATCAGATGTAGTTGATCCAGTTGAACTAACTGAGTTATCATGATTTCTCAAATTGACATTACCATTGATGAATGAATTGACATTGTTTTCCAACTCCTCCTCCATAGATACATTATCGCAATCTTGTTGTCTTGGCTCATTGGTGGTGGTCGTCAGTGCACGTCTTTTCTCCATTTTGCGTTGCTTTCTACTTTGCTCAACTTTACTCAATGAAACTTCAAAAAGGTGTTCAAATTGATCCAACATCTGGGAATTAAGCGGCTGTGGAGAGAATGTTGGCTGGTATGTTTCAAAAAACTTGTCATTTAACAGTTGCTTAAGAAAATTTTGCGCTTTTGTCACCCGCCAAGCATAATAATACCGTTGCGATAACCGTGCAACACCATCACGGAAATGACTCATACATTTATCCACCAAATCAGCCAAACGTACCAATTTTTGGAAATTGCCCTTGTAAATTTCATCAGCAGGATCATACAGTCTCATTCTTGTACTGTGGTCATATCTCTTTTGTAAATCATGGATCCAATACCGGAGCCTAAGGTGAAATGAAAACAACACAATCAACGACTTGTGAGCAACAGTGATGAAACTGGGGCTAGCCATTAAATCAGCTGCATTTTTGAACGCATTTTTCTTGTGTCGAATGCATTCAACAAAACAGGGCATCACATCGTAAACAATCATCAGCACAATCTTTTTGATATAAAAGTAAGCCAAGTTTAAGTTTCTTTTTCTTTCGTAGTAGTTGAATATGTGGAAATGCATTGATGCAATGAGGAAAGTACAAGTAAAGTAGATCTTCAACCTGAGGATACTTGGCATAGCCTCGTTTGAGACGTCGCGAGGAGCTGTGGTATAAAGTTTTGGAACATCATTATATTGCTCATTGAAGTGAGACTCCATAAAATTCATCCTTCTAATCAAGTCGACCATATTCACTTCGCCTCTAACTTTAAACACCGAGGAAAACATTTCACTCATGGGTTCGTAAGTATAGTCAAAACTTGGGAAACACGAACATGCAATCTTTTCCATTTCTGCATCTTGAACATTTTCACAACCAGGTACATAAACCGGAGGTTTGGTGTCAAAGGAATCAAAACTTGCTGTCACGGTAGTTCCTTCATTCATGGCATTGTTAAACTCCAAAACCAAGATATAGTACCAAATCTTTCTTGCCAAGTTGTTTTGTTTTGGATCCTTGAATGCATCGGGGAACAACTCGGGATCACGATGAAGACCCAATGATTTTGCCATCTGGATTAGTGTGGCATTGAATATCAATGCATTCCCACCATCAACACCATCACCCAACTCTGGTGCATACAAGTGGTAAAGTCTCGTCATTACCGCCAATTGCAATATTGCCATGTTTGCACACCTCATCATGTCAAATTGGTTCAAGCATAGCTGTGCCACATCAATAACATCAATATCAATTGGGTTATTCAACAAAAACTTGATTTGTTGAGCTTTTGGTTCTGGATTGTTTGTTTGAAAATTTATCTCATTGATGGTTGAGTCGTGTGAGAAAAGTGACACATAGCTAAACCGAATCACAATCAACAATAGACCCAAGTAGGCAAAATCCAATTTCTTTTCGACTTTAACGGGCACCTTGACATCTTGGTAGTCTTCTGGACCTATAAGTCGCTCCACTTGCTCTTTCAAGGCAACCTCATCTAACAAGGGTATGGCAACATACAAGTGAGTGAAGAATCTCGTGTACAACCTCCATATCACATTTTGTTTCGGCAACACCAATCTTATTTTCTCTACCAATTCCAACTCCTCGTCCAATCCTCCTTTATAAAATGACAAACCTAGTGATTTGGCCTTTTCATTCAACTGTTCTTGAGTAACAACTCTTTTGGGGCCTGCTTTGACCTCCGTCTCCCTGAATAGTTTAACGTCATGCTCCCCATCGTCTTTATATGCCTTTTCTGAAAAGTCCTTTTCAGCTTGCGTTGCATTCTCACCAGGAGGAATGAAATGGGTACCGACTTTTACCTTGTACTGTTTCTTTAAATGTTCCATTTGGGTCCAAACAGCAGCGACTGCATTATCAATTTTCAACAACGACACCCACGATAAAGGGCCATAATGCTTTCTGCAAACTGGCTCTCTATTAAGTATGGGATTGTAACCGGCAGTAAAATTGATCCATTCGTTTTCAGATTCGATTGGGTTGAAACCAAAAAGATCTATTGGATCTACCAGAGATAATATGGGATTGGAAGGGGAAAAAGCACTGATTCTACCGTCGGATGTTTGTGTGAATGGACCATGTAGCAGCGGCAGCAGCTGCTGCATCAGCAGCTTCAGTCGCATCGAGTCTTGTACTTCCGATGTTTTATGTAGTGGGGGCTGAGTGTTCAATTGTTGTTCCAAAGATTGTAATTTCAGTTTGAGGAATGACAATTCGTCATGGACCATGTCAATGCTTGTACCATCTGGTGTCAATGGCTTTGACACAGCCCCATTTGCTTGTGCTGGCCCATCGAGGGACGCAGACCTTGGTGTAAAAAGGGAACCGTGGTGGTTCATTCTTTCGTCAATTCCATCGTTACTCTTTTGTCTGGTGGTATACTTTCTTAGTGGTTCTTCATCGACGTCATCTTCATTACCCAATAGCTCAGAATAAACACAAGGACTTCTCTTGTACTTGACACATGTTGAGCAAGGGTTACCCAAATCACATTTAACTTTTCTCTTTTTGCAAAAGTCACAAACTTTAGATACTCTTGCCCGTATCTTTCCCATGACGTAAGCAAGGACTCAATTAGATAAAAAAGTAGTTCTTCTTGATATCGTTTATATAGTAGACACGCTTCGACGCGTGTGGATGTAGTTTTCAATTTGGTGTACTGTTAAGGCTGCTAGCAACGATGAGGTAAATGTAATGTATCGGGAAGTCTCTCTAGTCCTCGATTGTAATGCCGAAAGGGAAAAGCCAACAAAAGATGTTTATATATTTCTCTTCTATGCTCGTGAAGCAACTGAGTTTGCTTTGATAATTTGCCTCCGTAATTGCTTTCTTTATGTAAAGTTTAGTGTAGTTATGACCCTTTGTGAATTTTTTTTTTATACGTAGAAGCCTCACACTAAAATGAAATTTTTGTATGCTTCTATTATTTTGAGTTATCTTTGTGGTATCTTTTTGCAATTTTACGAGTTATACACTCAGAACTAGTGGTGGCAGAAAAACCTTGAGCTAGAATCCAGTGAGGTGCAATAAGAATTGATGGCTTTAGTGAGGGAAAAGTATGGCAATATTGCTATCGATGTCTATTCAAGCGCTTAATTGGTGGTAGCAGTAGAAGTTACTAGCGACAACTCTTTTGTATTGTACTAAAATGGATGGCAATTGAACTATTTACACCTTCAGGTAGAATGTTTGAAAGGTTGACAAAAAGTTGAAGTTGTGTGTGGCGTCCAATTGCAGTCAATTGTGTGTAAAGAGGATTTGCAGTCTAATTTATATCCATTCACTCGCAACCGAAGCTCAGTAGAGCAATTACAATTGTGGCATAGGTTACTACTACAGGAAGGACAGGTAACAAATTGACCTCCCATTGTGTTGTGCTCAGTTGCCCATTGTCGGACTCACCACGAAGTTTGCATAGATTAGTGCAACTTCTTTTTCTTTTGCAGTTCTAGCCTCCGATTGTTTCCCTCATTTGACCCCGCCAACTATAAACATTGCCATGTGCTTTTCTTTTTTTTACTCTTCAACAGGCTCATACGGCGTTTTAACTCAAAAGTGTATGACCCCAGGTATGAATTAGATTTGGATACGACTAATAGTAAATCAGAGGAGCTTAACCGTCATACGTATGTAGAACAATAGGGATATTGTTTCTTTTTTTTTTTTTAACTTTCCTCTAGAGGTTCTTTCGATCTAAACGATTGACTAAGTCGAAGAAATTACCGATACAATAGTATGGTACTATAAAAGCGGCTGTGCTTTTAGGTTTAGTATGTCCCGTTGTACCGTTATTGTTATGTGGTAACTCAATTGAAAATGTGGTGGTGACTCATGAAGATCGATTGGTAAACAAACATGAAATGCAGTACTCTCGTTAAAGGACACAAAAGGGTATTCAACACAATAAGATTTCCTAATCTTTACCCTGCAATTGTTTAGCTTTGTTATAGAAAGGGAAGGATACGTTGTCTCAGTAACAACTGAGCCTACTGTGAGCAGTATGTGTGCGAATTCAACCGTGGTAGAACTAAACACAAAGGAAGAAAAGAAAAATACCGAGCTGTAAATTCATCGTGCATACGGATTTACGAACTGTTTGGTAAAATGTCCGATCCAGTACAATTAACAATTCCGATAACGCCGATCGGTCTCTAGACAAAGCAAAGAGGTCACGCTCTTTCAATAACCTCAATACAGAGACGCATTGCCCGAAACGGCATAGGATTATGAATGTCAAAAAGTGTGGCGCCAACGTGGCTCTTTTAAAAGATGGCACACAGCATCCTTTTTTGTATCTCTTTTTCACAGAAGCTTCTGACTAGATGATTTCAACTTGGCATTGGGATCCCTGGTTTACCCTTCAGAGAGTCATTCAGTTTGGAAGCGGTCTCCACAAACTTGAGAACAATAGAAAAAGCTTACAAATAGGAGATTCTGAATAAAAGTTACACAAATTTATGAGCTTGAGATAGCGTAAGCGCTTACGTAATTCCGAGATTGAGCGTAGAAGAAGTGACCTCCTTCATGGTGGATTGAGAGTAGAGAAGTGGCTTATTTTCAACACTTGTTTGTTGATAATGCAGTAGTGTGCCCAAGGTTTCACCAATCCCCTTCCATTCCGGCATCAAAGCCTCGTTGTGGAATACGTTTACGGATCAATTGGAGCCTCGTGAGTGCAGGAAACGAAGAAAAGTACAGGGTCAGTTTCACACTCAATTTTGAAACCATGCTTGTTGAGTTGAATTTGGTGTCTCTTCCGCAATGCAAGTCCTGATTGCCAATTGAGCCGTGTGGTATTGATGAGACAACAAAACGAGATTAATCAATTGAATCTGATCCAAAAAGCAATTGGCAACTGAAATGATTACTAATTATGCCGATAACTGAGGATGACGCAAGGTTCATGACGTGTACTTGATTTTTTTTTGGAACCGTTTGATCAAAGGTAACATCGGAGATTTATCTCCAGCATTATTCAATTGTTTTTTTTTTTTTTTTGATTTTCTCTGCGCTTAAATCGGGTCATACTTTGCTGCAAGGGGAAAGAATTAAACGGCACTAAATTGTAGGATTAGCAAAGGCCAAAATTGGGCTTGTTACAAACGCATTCAATGCCTGTTACATGTAGTGAGATCTGCTGGAGATCTGCTGGAGACCTCTTCGAACCCAGTCTCTTGCTTTCTGAAAAGGTATTTGAATACTACACTCCACCTCCTATATAATAAGGGCACCTGCAGAAAGTGCACAATGGCTTAAATTACTAATTTTAGTTGGAGATAATCGTAAACAAAGTAATAACCACTACAATGGTTATGAAAATTTCATGAATGAAGCGATTCCAAAGAAGGGAAAATCAGATACCCAGTCGTTTGAAAGTCGAGTAGCCGAAGCTCACTTTCGGCCATGTGGTCAAACGAGCCCATGTACACCTCGTTTGAGCGATTGCAGTGGCACTTCTGGTCTGTAACTTCATGAAATAAGAGCGCACAATTAATTTTTGTTTTCTCATCAACGATTTTGGTCTAGAATTGGTCTTTGACGATCATTGCAAACAATAGCCCTATTGTTCCTTGATGCAATTCTATCGTTTTACTGAGATTGCACTACTCAACAACCATCTGTTCCTCTTTTGCGATGTACTTACAATGAGAACAATAAATTCTATAAATAGAACTATACTTTAAATGAGATTAAAGATCAGTTCTATTGCGGAGAAACTTTTAACAAATAGGTCAATTAGAAGAGGCAAAATGGTGCATAATCTACCATTGTTCGATGTTCTTTTTATAGACGTTTGTTGTTTTAAACGATTTAGAAAATTTGTCCGAAACCTAAAACAAACTTTTCAAGGTTCCCACGATGTCTGCTTCTTTGTATTGTTTTGTAAGGATCATTTTCTCCACCTTGTTTCCCTTGAATCGAAACGTTTGCTTCAATAAGTTGTGCTTGAATAATGAATAGAAAAGGGGGATACAATAGGGTCGGATAATTCTTGAAACGGTGTGGAACAAAATAGGTGAGGGTGAGCACAAAAACAGTTCGTAAATTATACCCGATTAGGATGCGCCGTGTGGTTCACATCGTCACCCCGATCAGCTTCCCCCCATTAGTTAAGAGAACCTTTCTTCATTACTCGTACTGCTAACGAAGTTGCCCCGCACGGCTGAACAACAAGAGCAAAAATTGAGAATATGCACACAGGATTTTCTGTTTCGACTCTCCTTTCGAGACCACAGTTGAGGCCAAAGCCACACAAGTTTGCTTTTGTTCCAATGAAGAATGTAATTGATCCGTTTTTGAGGCAACAAAGAAGTATTTTCCGCCATTGCAAAGGATACGTTTGAGGAGAGGTTTACGTTGTCTTTTTATTGTTCTTTACTTTTGCCGTACTTGGAAATGGTTCGTAGATAAGAAAGCCCACGATCTTCAACTAATTCTCACACGGCATTTTAGAAGATATTTTTCAAAACTTTGACGACCGTGGGAGTATTTATCCAAGTGCAGGAGATTGGAACAATAGAATGTGGCTTAAAATATTTGTCCGCTAAAAGAAGCTAAAAGAATCACAAAATTGTTCACTTACGCACCGAGTCAAGGTTCCTACAATTTACTTCCCAATAAGGAAATCAATCTATGCTTATTCTAAAAATCGTGCAAGCGCAAATTTACCACAACTCTCTTTCCCCCCTTACCTCCAATAGTAGTCCAGTCGATTACACTACAACTATACATCTCTATTACACGATTCCCCAACAATGAGTACCTCCTGGACAACATCGAACAATCCTGATTTCCAAGTTCAAGTAATGATCAAGACATTACGACAATTGGGGTACGACAAATTATCATCAGATTTACTCCACGAATACCGAACACAAGTACAACGAGACAATGAAAAAGATATACCCGTTTTACTTAGTTGGCTTCACAATGCTTTGCGCACCAATAACTATCGTACACTTGATGATTACTTAGTTCTGATTTTGCAAACTGGTCATGAGGAGTTTATACATATTACAAATTACATTGGTGAAGATCACAAGTCGGTTATCAATTCTGTGTTGTATATGGTACGGAGGATGGATTATTGTCATAACCATAAAAATGATGACGAGTTTGCCTACTTATGGGATAAATTGTTGCCATTGTTGGATGTGATTGATATCGATGCCATTAGTGACTTATACGATGCCCTGATTTTGGATCAATTGAAATACGAGAATGAAGCAGAGACACTAACTAATGGGAACTTGCCACTACACAAACTCTTTTTCAACTTACCTGGCGTCGACAATAATATTCAAGAAGTACAAGATGCCATATTTAAAAAAGTGTTTAAAAACTCGCATCTTATATTCAACTCACCAACTCATGTACCTTCATTATCAACAATTATTGACCAATCGGTCAAATACCAACAATCACAATCACCACTATACCTCCCACCAAGAACCAAACACGAATCGAGGAAATCGGCACAGAGTCAATCACAAACGACAACAAACAATTTCAATATAACAAAACTCCATTACACTTTAACTGACCATTTAGACGAAGTGTGGTTTTTGAAATTTTCACCACTGGGCAAATACCTTGTTACTGGATCCCTTGATGGCCGATTAATCTTGTACAATGTGTATGACAATTTTCAACGTATTAAAATCATGGAACCTACAAATGCAGCCGATTCAGCAGCGTTTGTGCCATTTTCAACCAAACCATCAAGTGGGAAAACGAAAGCAGTGATTTATTGTTGCTGGGATCCAAAAGAGCAGTACTTGGTCAGTTGTTGTTTAGACACGGTGATTCGTATATGGTCTATTGGTGATATTGATCGCAAACGCATCACCAGAAGCGAAGCTAATGCTAGCCATGATATCAAGTTGATGACATGTTTCACCTTAGGACGGGATATCAAGACTTGGTCGTGTGAGTTTTTACCATACACAAAGGAAACCTCAATCACTTCGTCAACACCACAGTTTATCATTGGGTCACCAGATAAAGCATTAAAAGTGTTTGATTGTCATGGGGTGGAGATTTTTGACTTTTATGGAAACTTGGAAGATGAGGAAGATGAAAAGAGTCATCACGACAGGATCCTTGACCCAAACACTTCCGGTGCTACGTCTAGCAGCTCACGTCATTCTAATGATGCCGGAAGCACCACCAATTATAACAACAATGGGGATACAGCAATCGACCACGAAGATAATACTAATGACGACAACAACGATGGGGACGACAGGAAAGATGATGTTTCAATGAAAGATGTCGATGCTAAATCTACATTTACTGATAACCCATTCAATCGTATCAATGATTTAGCAATTACCCCCGATGGAAACTTTCTCATCACGGCAAATAATGACAAGAAACTTCTCTTTTATCGTATTCCTGATGTATTCAATGATTCATCAACTACAAAGAAACTAGCATGTATAAACTTGCGTGGACGACTCACATCATGCTCAGTCTCATCCAATGGCAAATACGTTTTGATCAATTCGGCTCCCGAGGAGTTGCAAGTTTGGGATATATCTCCCTTATTGCATCACAATCCGCCAATCTTGTATCGCAAGTACATTGGACACAGCCAAAGCACATACATTGTCCGAAGCTCATTTGGATACTTGAATGAGGAAACTGGAGAAGAAGAGTTGGTGATGAGTGGATCAGATGATGGGTTTGTGTATTTCTGGAAGTTACACACTGGTCAGCTTATTACTCGCGTCAAGGCGCATGTTGATTTATGCAATGCCGTTGATTGGAATTTACATGGACTGTTGGTGAGAAACAACGATTACGGTAAGCTATGGGGAAGTGTAGGCGATGACAAGTTGGTCAAGATATGGGGTCCATAATGATCTACAGGCATTTAATGTATACTGAAATTTTTTTATTTTTAATTTCCCAAATTACACACAACTAACTAGCTCTACAATTCATCATGTTCAACTTCATCCTTTTCTTCAGCAACTTTATCTTTCAATTCTTCAGCAACATCCCCGGCGGCTTCTTCAGCAGCGTCTTTAGCCTCTTTCAATTTTTCTTGCAATGCAGAACCATCAACTCCCAAAGCACCTTTTTCCTTGACGAAATCAAGCAAGGCATTCAACTCTCTTTGACCTTCAAAGACAATTGGTACTCTCAATCCAGTCTTTTCATCAATCTCACCATTGGCTGGGTACAACAACAAAGTTGGGTATCCTTTGATATCATAGGGAATATCGACATCATTGGCAGTGTGATCCAAATCAGCAATGACAACTTGTGAGTCATCCTTGTTTGATCCAAAGATTTCAGCCAATTCTTCCCAAGTTGGTGCCAATTTTTTACAGTGACCACACCATGGAGCATAGTATTTAACAAAGATATCCTTGTCAGTGTTTTTCATAATTTCATCATAATTGTGAGCAACCAATTTGACAACTGGGTTGGCTGCTCTTTCTTCTTCAGTTGGTAATGGTTCCGACTTGATGATTGGTTCCACCTTGTTGTCAAAAAAGTCGGCTACAAATTTCTCAATAACCTTGAATGATGGACCATCTGGGTGTTCAGTTTGGTTAATACCATACTTTTTGTTTTCAACAATTTGTTGAATAGCAAACAATGGAACAATTTCAGGATCCATTGAAATGGCTTCAGCGTGTCTTCCATATAAGTTGGCATCCAAACCAACAATGTTTAATTTTCCTCTGTATTTTTTACCCAACTTACTTAAGTCAGCAGCAATAGCTTCTCTTTGTTCTGGAGTCTTGTAGAAATAGTAAGCAATTGGCAAAGATGACGACATGTAAGCCATGTAGGTATCTCTACTAATTTCACCAAAGTATGGCAATGTTTCAACCGAAATGAATTCATTCAATTTTTCCAAATCAGCTTTACCCTCGAATTTGATAGCATCGACAACCTCTCCTGGATGAACAACCAAGTAGGAAGCCTTTTTCAAGTCTTGGTTTATAACTTTGCCCAATTGTTTCAAGTAATCTTTGCCAACATCGATAAATGTGTAATCATTTCTCTTGCCAGTAGCAATTTTTTCAAAAATATCATCAGCAGCACCATCGACTTTCAAAATGTATGGTTTGGTTTGTTCCTTGATTAATTTTTCCAAATCTTCCCATGAAGTTGGGACTTGAACAGCTGGCAATGATTGTTTGATCATGTAGTCAACAATACCTTGGTGCTCTCTTGGACCTTGATAGTCTTCGGCAGATTTTGATTCACCATCTCTGATAATCTTCAAAGTTGGGTATCCTTTAATCTCATGCTCAGCACACAAGTCCTGATCTTCAGTACAATCAACTTGAGCCAACTTGATATTTGGGTGAGATTCATTCAAAGTGTCAGCAGCTTTGGAAAATTCAGGACCCAACATTTTACAGTATCCACACCAAGGAGCAAAAAACTCTGTCAAAACCAATGGATTTTCTTCAAGGAAAGTGGCAAAGTTGTCAGTGGTTAATTTGACAACAGCAGAGTTTGGATCGGCAATAGCTTCGCCATCAGCGGGGCCACTAGCATTGGTGATGGATACAACCGCAAGAAGAGTGGCCAATGCACTAGTTGAGTATTTCCAGAATTGCATGGTGTATATGTGAGTATCTATATGACAAGTGGGGAGTGAGTGTGTGTGTGTTAAACAAGTGGAAAAGAAGAAAAGGTGTCCGTTGAGGTTTTATACAAATCGGAGATCTCTCCCTTTTGCTTCTTTCGTGTTCGGTTTTGTCTAATTTTTTTTTTCTTTTTTTTTTTTTTTTCACTCAAACACTAACTCACTTAATCAGTAACTTCGCATCATTGAAAGTAGCTATTACGTGGCAGTTTCGAGAATCAGAGACATCTATAGACTAAGCCTACGGCTATGGGCTTTATCAGAGAAAAAAAGCCCATTGATTTGAGACAACGTGTCAGCTGTGTCACAACGTTAAACCCAGTGTGTTTAGTTTCTCGGTAGCAGTAGTAGTAGAAGTAGCAGTATAGTGTAATTTGTAATCAATAGTAATTGTTGTTGTTGTTGTTGTTGTTGTTATTATGTTGACAGCGTGTTAACAACATTTCAGCTTTTTAAAATACTTTTTTGAGCCAATAGACACGACCTTTTGGTAAGTCGTTTTATTTTTTCTCTTTTGGTTCACATTTTTGCGCTTTCATGATTTAAATGCGCGTTTCTTACTGAACTGAAAGCAACAGGTATGTGGTTTGTTCTTTGAATTCTTTTTATATACATCTTTGTGGAGCATGAGACAGACTTTGTACTTCAGGATCTATTCTCATGATATCTCATCTATAGTTGACTTTGGAGATTTCGTTGTCACCAATGGGTGTGGCCAAGTTGATACAAATTGACACAAGAATGAAAACAGTTGCAAAAATGTTTGGTTGACAAAAATTAAGGAAATGATAAAATTGTCTTTCAATTATTCACCACCAATCCATAATTATGACACTCTTTTTGAGAAACAACTTGTCTTTTCTTTCAGGGTACGCACCAAAACATCAACCACGCCTTCCAAACCTCGAACCGGCACCATAGTCTCCAATACAAATCAATTAAGTTACCTCGTTGATGATACATGAGCACCAAAATCGCAATTAAATACGGAGTCAAGGTTAGTAGTTACTTATAAGGCTATCATGATTACCATTGACTTAACCTAGAGTTCGTATGCCTACTCAAATAAGATGCAAAAAGCTTGCAACAAAGCATAAAGCTGGAGGAAATCCCCTGGGAGCATTTCGCAACAAAGACGACCCCAACTACCGCAAGCATCGCAATTAAGGGCAAGATTGTAATTTTCTCCGGAAAATGAATGCATTAACAATGTTGATCGGCTTGATTTTTTTCGAATACCGTTTTCGAAACTCGTAATGATGACAAAATTTTTGTGAAGGTTGGAAATAGGTTAAGTATATTTTTTGCAAAATATGATATCAAGTTGTGGTTCTAGTCCAATTCCGAGCTACACTCATATTTCAAATTTTAATCTACTTATTGGAGAGGTGCTCTAGTAATGGCAGCCATAGTGCCACATAGCACATGAAGTTTGAAGATAATTGATACCGAGTTTTGACTTCGTATAATTTAGGTGCTCTATTTCTTTTTTTTTAACAGATTGGTTTCTACAAGTTGTCATAGAGACCAATTTCTTGTGTGTGGGTTTCAATCAAATACAATTCGTAGCACAAAGTTGCAGCTTCAATACGAAAGTATCGATGCGATACTCTGACCAAATATGCGCTTTTCGTAAAGCACACGGGAATACAATGGGTAATCAAGCTCAGTAAACCTTGTCAACGATATAAAGCTTCATGATACATTTTTGGATAAATTTACGATAGCTATGGATAGCACTACAAAAGCACACTAGTATCTCTTGAGGTAACATTTCGATGAATGACTAATGCAAAACTACTGTGTGTCGAATTCAGCATAAAATTTATATGTTTCAAGCTATTTTTACCCTTCTTACATTATCCCATTTGTTCCAAATCTCAATTAGTAGCTTACTATACTACAAGTTTGACCAGCTCGTACATTTACAGAGCTCTTTCTACCAGTAGCATATTTTCAAAAAAAAATAAACAATCAGAAAGGGCAACTGCACATACAAATATAGCCAACAAACATAAATTCTAAAAGGTAATCAACCCAAAAGCAAGTTTTGACAATGACAATTTCTTGATTGAGTTGAAACAATACGATAATTGCATTGGTTCTTCTCACAATTTCAAGGTTGCGCACATATTCAACAAATGCTATTGGTGGGTCATAATTTTAAAGCTCAGGATCAAAGGAATCGTTTGGGTATTGAAGTAAGAACTCGTTGGTGCTTTTTTTCGGAGCAATCACAATCACAGCATTGGTCTATATGAGTGAGATTTTTTGGCAACAAAGTTTCTGGTAGTTAACCTCAGTTTCGATTGGTCGTGTCGGTGGTGGTTGAAATAGAAGCGGTCGTCTCGAAATCATCTTTCAATTTCTCTTGCTCATATCAGGAGTCGTACATTTTGTAAATGTATCGTTGTCGTTGTCGTTGTCAATATTCGTTAAGTGAATTCAGAGTTTACGGAAAGGGAAAATACAACTTAACGTCCGACACATATGTCTATACATATATTCTATATTTTTGATAGTTTATTGTGAAAAACAAGAAAAGTACAAAATCTCGAGGGAAAACCATGGCACTGGAAGTTTGAAAGTGCATTCGGTGGCCAAAGCGTCAAACTACAGCTTTATGTAAAGGGCCAAAACAATTCTCGTTAGTGTATAAGTTTTGCACGTATGATACCCAATAAAATGGACTCTTATTAAGAATTGTTAGATTGCAATTGATCATCCAACAATTGAGTTTCAACTTTTATGTACCCATTTTCACCTTTGTAGTGGCTATTAATTGCTAAAGCCTTTCTAACTAAGAACGAAACCGAGGAAAGTAAGCAGAATGAACAGATGATATTCTTGGTAGTGTTCCACACCACTTTGTTGATTCTAGTGATGATTGCGGGAACTTGATGGATGAGGATGTTTCTAATTTCTATGCTTCTTCTACTACTGGTGTAAGTAGTCCCTTTATAAATGCCGTTGAACACCGGATTTAACGAGTTGTTTATCAACTACAACATTAACTGTTTTTCAAGATTAAGGAAAGCCGAACAGAAGAATAGTTGGGCCTGATGTAAAATCATTTTGACAACATACGCGCTATTCACTGTGCAGCTCAGTTTACACAAGAGGCTACTTTCCCAGAGCACTTTACACTGTTTGGCGACTTGCTCATATAATTCGTATAAAACTTTGTAATTTAATCGTGGTTTAACTCCTTGCAGTGAGGGAGTAACAGTTGCTAATTCATGTATTGGATGTAATGGCACCAAACTCATTGCTACATCAACTACTTGGCAAAGATACGATATTATTTGTTTGACCTCGGTATAATCAATATTCGATACTTCTTCTACAATATATTGAGTCGCCTTCTGTTACTCATCGTTTCTAAACGTTGGCTTCTGACTGATTTGAGATAAACACAACAACAACAATAGCATCTTGCTCTTCTTTGTAAGCTTCTAACTCTAATTGTTACAACATTTTCTACTGCATTAATATTATCTCTTGCTGCGACCGTAGAAGGTAGAACAGTGAGCTTAACAGAATTTTGCACTGCTATGACACGAAATGACACAAAACTGGTACAGCTGCAAAAATTGGCTTAGGCCCCACTTAACAAATAAGCTAAGACTAGGACTAGGTTATCGTCTCTTTATTTATTCCTACCCATCTCATCATATCAATGTATTTTTGAAAGATAGCACCCTCAACTAGGAGCTCGCTATAATTTCAAATTTATCATTATGCATTCAACGCAATAAGTACCTTTACTAACTTAAACTACGAACACATAAATATAGGTTACTATTATAAAGAAAATAAGTGCTTGGTTACTTTCAGGGTACTTTATATGCAATTTTGGGTTACAGTACTGGTGAATTCTTGTTGAGATGGTCTCACTTGTTTCGTAAAAACCTAGATACAGGCACTGAGGATAAATTTGATATCTGCCAGAACGCCAAAATGATCCTGGAATGGATAGGGGCCAAATGCGTCTTCGGATTTGCCATAATCACTGCGCCTAATTCCATTGGAGTCAATGACAAGTCCCTTGTGGTGTTTTTTGAACAAGTAATTGGTTTATTGCGTGGTATTGTTGTTCAAAAGCTTTCAAACCGGGATTCTGGCTTAAAGTCAAATGTTACTGCAACTGGTGCAAGTACCATCAAAAGCTTAAAAGCTCGAGTGTCGCTCCAAGCCCAGGTATAGTTTTAATTAGCTACCCATTGCCAACTTGGAGAAGTTTTCGTTAGTTCGATCCTAGAGTCAGTAATTCTCATTGAAGACTCAAACAAGTCAAGTATATTCGTATAGTTTTGCTAAGTACACAAAGTTTTCTCTCAACTAAAGATACCAGAACTCTATCGAAATAGTATTATAGCGCAAATACACCAAAAAACGTGGTTGTTGATTCTTTAAACCCCCAAAAATTCCTTCCAATTAGACCATGTATCCATCTCCACATCGTAAATATATGCCATTGAATGTCTCAATGAACTTTGTAAATATTGTGGTCTATAATCATAAATTAACATAACCAATCCCCAAACCAATATAGCAAAATATTTCCACAGTTTGTTATAAATCATGTTCTTCAATTTTTTTTGTTGATGCAGAGTTAAATCACGATATGTAATTTGATCACCAGCAAAATTGGTAAAGCTTGGTTGAAAACATCCAAGATAATTATCCAAAAGAATCTTGCCCACTGCAATTATAACTCTTGAAAAACAATACAAGGTGATTTGATGAGTGATTCCACCATGAAATAAATTGAAATGACCAGAATAAACAATCCATGAACCTAAACAACCGGCAATGAATTTGGGCAATTGTGTGTTTTTAGGACCTAGGAAGGCATCACTTTGAAGAATTTTAACTGCTAGTTTATAAATTATTGCAAATGAAGCCAATACCTCAGCATGATCTTTTGACGCTTCCAAAACCAGCTTCATACGTGGACCTAGTGGACCAGATCTGTATAGTAAGTTTATGACTAGCGCATGTGAAAACCTCAATTTACCACCGTAAACAACACCATTTCTAGCTGATCTGATTATCTCTAAAAGTGGACGATACAAAGGGTTTGTGAGTATTGTCATTGGGTCTTGTATACGCTTTGATCTTTAGTACTATGTGTAAGGAGAAGCCTTTAGTGTGCTGCCCTTTGTATTGATGAAATGGAAGACGTGTATGTGGTTGGTAGATTGATTGAATCAGTTGGTTGTTGAATCCGATTGCTTCTGTCTCTCGTCCGATTCATCTTTTTGATTTATTTTTTTATGGGGTAGATGAACGAAATAGGAAATGAAAATAGTATGTGAGGCTCACATACCGAGGTACACACCATGGCAAGAACAATTCACATTGGCAACAATCTAGAAAGCGAGGAAATGATAGTAGAGACAAGGATCGGAGAGGGCATATGCTCCTCCGCGTAGTGGTTGCAATTACACAGGTTTGCTAGATCGAGGTTAATATCAAGAAGAAAAGTTCTGAACTTGTGTCTGAAAAGTTACACCGTTTCTACCGAAGAAGAGGCCGATGAAACCCAGTTATAGCTCTAGTCTTGAAAACCAATGGTTCGCGTATCTCCTCTGTGACAACGAGCCTGATATCTCATATCAAATGTAGTATGTTCAAAAAGCTGTTGAATATACATAATTGACCCAATTGAAAAGCACAAAGTGTTCACGTGATAAGCCTCTAGTGAATAAGGTGAAAGTAAAGATTCGAAACAGAATTGAGAGTGTCATGTACTTTAATAGGTTAGTAGCTAACTGTGTGATGGAGTATAGTATATGTCTTGTACTTTTTGGTGCTACCAAATTCTAAAACAAACGTTATAGAAGTGAAGCCCTGTGAAAAAATTTTTTCTCTTTGTTGGGAGACGAACAGAAAGAGACAATAAGAGACAGACAAAAAGAACAAAAAAAAAATTTTCTTCATAATTTTACCTACTTTTACCCAAACTATTCCCTGATTTCAACAACACCTTTTTTAGCATTCTATTGCTCCAGTTTTACATATAAGGCTTTCATTTGAGGTAAAATTTCCATACCTTTAGCATCAGCATTATTGTCCATAAAAGGGGTTATCCAAAACTAAGAGGGATAAACGTATTTCCTCATTGAGATCAATCAAAATTTTAATTTTCACTTATTAGTCATCAATTCATTTCAGCATGACTTCCAATGTATCATATGCTGCTTTAGCAAAGTCATTATCTGATGGTAAATCGCCAAAGGAAGCTCCTGTTGAGACACAGACACCTACTACCAAGACCACTGAATCAAAGGATATTAAAGACACTAAAGACACCAACGACATTAAGGAGACCAAGGAGTCTAGAGGGCCCGTTAAGGACACCAAAGGAGCAACTAAAGAGTCCAAATCCAAGAAATTGGAGTCACAATCACCAGCTGCTTCATCTGACTCAGCTCCTTCATCAGCAGCAAACACCAACACCACCAATACTGCAAACTCCACTGCTGCCACCAACTCACCCAAGTCATCACCTGCCAAAGTATCTTTGGCACCAGCACCAGTCCCTACTACGTCAGTATGGGGCTCGATATCCAACGATGTTGATGCATTAAAGATTAACGATACTACCACCACTTCGGACAATAAACGTACTCCATTATTGGGTGAGCAGACGCCGTCGATAAAGAAGCAACAACAACCCAAGAAATTTATCAAGCCTATAACCACTAAATGGGTCCCCTTGGATGTTAATGTGACTTTACAATCAAGATCGACTGGTGGTTCGAAACCTAGAAGCAAACGGAGACAGAATAATAATCATAGTTCTGGTGCAACTAATCATCATCGTGGAAATGGCACTTCTTCAGGTAGGGACGAGAGATTGAAATCTGCATCAACAACAACCACATCATCATCATCATCCACGTTCAAAAAGAGAGAAGGGTCAAGAGATGAGTCCAGTGACAAGTTGGAAATTTTGTCAGGAACAGGGTCAAGAGACGAATCAGAGTCTTCTGAAAAGCCTGTTCAAGATGATCAAGAACAGTCTGACAGCAACGTTGACTCATCTGGTCAAGCTAGCCAGGTTGCGCAAGATGAGAATGCTACTGAGGGTGAACCAGCTCAACAAAACGAGGAATCTCCTGTAAATGATCAACAATCACAACATTCGACTAACCAGAATCAACAATATACACAACAACAAAAGCCATTTAATAGACGCTTCAACCCTAATTACAACAACAATGGCTCGTCCAATGGGTATACAAAGAGATTCAATAACAACAACCACAACCACAACGGCAACAACTACAGCCAACAACCATACCAACCACGTCCCTACAAGTCTCATTACAGAAACAGCAACCGCAACTACAACAACAGCAACAACAACAATAGCAATAACAGCAACAATAACCACAACTCACCCAACCCAAATGCAAACGGTCCTTACAACCCATCGCATTTCAACAATTTTGCCCCAATGTACTATATGCCCATGCAACCACCAGCATTCATGCCTCAACACCCACTCACTATGCCTCCAAATGGCGTTGCACCAATTCCAGGTGCACCAGGATTTGCGCCACCAGGAGCAATCCCAGGAACGCCATCCGCATCTGCTTCTGCATCTGCTTCAGCCCCACCACCACCACCAATCTCACCTCAACAAAACCCATCTGAAGCATTACGATATCAATTGGAGTACTATTTCAGTGATGAAAACTTGTTTAAAGATTTCTTTTTAAGACAAAATATGGATTTCGAAGGATGGGTCCCACTCGATTTGATTTTAAGTTTCAAACGAGTTAAAATTATTACTCAACAAGGTGGCGTTGATGTGGGTCAAGTTTTGGGTCAGTGTGGTAATTTGGAAGTCAGTGAGGATGGACATAAGGTCAGAGCTAGAAGATGAGGGGTGAATTGAGAGGGAGAAGAGACGAGAGAGGAGCTAATGATGTTGAGAGTTGGTATGGGGGAGACAAAGACAATGAGAGAGAGAGCCTGAGAGATTGAGAGACTGAGATTGAGAGACTGAGAGACTGAGAGAGAGAGAGGAATGTGCATTTTAGCATTACATCAACAAATGATGATTATATTTCATTTTCAATAATTTATTGACGAGTTCTGGTATGAAAGTGCTTCGTCGATTGACACCACTTGAAACGTTCCAGTATTACTTATCACAGCTAATGAACAAGAAAGAACGATTCGAGGTATTTGATCCTGACCTCAATCACCATATTTCCAAACTGTACTATAGTTACGTTTTGTCAAAAGTTGACAAAGAATTGGAAAAAGGACAATAAATTCGTTTACATTTTTCAATTTCTGAACATATTTTCACCCGACGTTGTATCGAGAGAATAGACCAAAGCTTTATTACAATAACCAAAAAAAACACCCCCTTTTTTAAAAAAATAAGAGATAATTCAAACAGAGAATAAAAAGATAATTGCAATAGATATTATCATATTGAATCACATACCTTGAACACAGGAGATCCATTTTAATCTATTGGAAAACAGAAGAGAAACAAGATCTCACTTTTCTTACCCGTACATAGTTTTTTTTTTTTTTTTGCCTCTTTTCAAAACAAGGCACAAATCATTACCATTATATAGTGTTAGCCACATTGATGATGTATATGTTTTCAATCCTGATTTACTTTTTTTTTAACAAATTCGACATCGGTATGTCATGTAGAATAGCCTGCGCTTGTACAAATACAAATTTTCAACAGAACAAAGGCCATACATTGTAGATCATTATCATGACATGCCGTGAGTAAACTAAAGTAAACAAAAAACATAGAACTATAAAGAAATCAAAAAAAAAAAAGAAACATGTTTCTCCGTTCCTCCCCATCGCCCCCTATCATTTCCTCCCTCGCTCAAACGAAATCAAAACTACCAATACTCCGTCTCGTAACCGCATTAACATCCCACATCAAAACCCCAGCATCTTGACACCCAACAACAATCTTTAAATCTCCAGTCACATCATCATTGACAAATTCAATACCCAGCAACTCCATTTCTCCATGTTGATGATTAGTATGTTGTTGATACAGATCATCGCAATAGGTCAGGTACATATAAGAAGAACTTGTAGAAAGTGGTGTAGCTGAAGATGTAAATGATGGCGGAGAAGAACCAGAAGAAGCATTGGCTAGTGTTGTGGTTGTTGTTGTGTTTCTTCTTGCGGTTGTGTGGTTGTAATTGAGGTAAATCTCATTCAATTGTGAATCGATATCAACGTCATAGGATACTGACGGACGAGAAGTTGAGGTGGTGGTGGTAGTTGGTGGTGGCGGTGGATTAGATGAAAACCGACGATAGTTGGGAGATTGTGGGTTAGCTTGCACTTGATTTGGATGATGGATACTGGTTCTTGGAGATGCTGTTGATGTTGGACAATAATCTTGTTGTTCTGGGTGTAAAACAAGACTATTATTCCTTGAAGAAGACCAGTCTGGAGTATTCAACTTTAATGCTTCGCCATGTAAATCAGGTGGATTCATGGGTGGGACATAACTAACATCATTAAACAATCTTGAGTTAATATTCGTCAAGTAATCATAATCATAAACCAATGGTGCTGTAAATGACAAGTTCTCCGAATAGATATTCAAGGGAGATTTAGCTTCAAATTCCTCTTCTTCATCATATTCATCCTCCATCATGTGTCTTGATCCATCCTCACCTTCGCTTCTCTTCATCAATGACTCCTTGTAATTGGCAAATTGATCCAATGCAGCTGGCACAACAATAACTTGTCGATCAAATGTCTTTAGGTCGATTAAATGGACTCGACCAACATGTTCAGCTATAATCAACAAGTCATTAAAATCGTTTTGTTGTGATATCTTACAAACTCTAAAAGCACCCAGTTGATGCTTCTTTCTGGTTGAGTTGAATTGTTTCAATGGAGCATTCAAGTTTCTCAAATCATACAATTGACACACACCATCTTGGAAAACAGTGGAAAACAAGTATCCATTAGGATGATATGATATGCCAAACCCACCATCGTATTGCGAATCAATAGTCTTAACAATGGGTGATGATCCTGAGTTGGGGTCAATAATGAAAATCAGTGATGAGTCACCAACAGCAGTGATTAAACTGTTTCTTGGATTCTTGACACTTGAATTGAGACAAGTGTAATTTTCACAATTAATCTTGTTCGTCATTGTTAAACTTGAATTGTTGTTAATATCAACACAATACAAATTAGCATCATTGTTACATAAAAGTGCTTGATATTGGTGATTGGCCACCTTGTTCAAAGACACATCATTATTAATCATTTCACCCAATTTTACTGTGTGCAAAATTGATGATTCAGGATTATAGAATGAAAATAACCCCTTGGCAACTGCTCTTGTTGTTGAAGAAGAAGAGCCACTCAAATCTTTTGAAGTTAAATTATCCAAATCCAAGGAAAACAATTTTGATGAACTAGTTAATAAACCACCAGTGGCTATTAAACCCTCGTGGTTATCAAAACAGCGAGGGAAGTAGTTTAATTTTAATACTTTTTTGGTAAATGCTTGTGATAAATCATACAAATGAACAGAATCTTCCTTTGTGTAGTACAATACATTGTCATGTCTATTGTACTTTGTTAAATTACGAAGTTGCCAGTGGTTTACTGATGTGTTGATGTTAGGGATGTAAATGGGGTTTGGTTTCAAAAAGTTGCTTGAATGGTAATAATTTTGAAAGCACTTGTTGTAGTGATGCGAAACTCGGTTAAAATGCTGGGAGCTACTAGCGCTATCCCTCTTTCTTCGTTTCATAACGGAGTTTCTTCTTGATGATGCAGCTGTGGGTGATGATGCAGACATATGAGTATTAGTTCCTGTAGTCGATGTGGGAGAACTGGACAAAGTTCCTTCATCACACGGCGTCTTTTGCAAGTCTGGTATGTCTTCGTTACCTCCTGATAACACTGTTGCTGTTGCGGTGCTAGTCGTAGTAGTTGTGTCTATAGTCATATTGGTGAAAACTATGACAGTAAATGACGTAATCCTCGAGGGTTGCTAATGGAGCTAGTTGTGGAGATAAACCCTCGACGATTTTTGATGAGCTTACTCGAATACAATATATGTTGTATACGTATGATAGTCTTCTCTTAGCTTGTATCAGTGTGCTAAAGCTATAAAGTATCCTAAGTAACTGTGTTGTTTATCCTTGAATATGAAAGAAGGGGAGTTAGTTTGAGTTTTCAGTTTGAATAAAGAGCTCTCCAACTGATTGAACAGTCATTAATGTACTGCATATAAACATCACACCATTGATATACCAAGAATAGTGAGAGTAGTGTACCATTGGATAAAAAACTATAAAAGGGGGGCGCGGGCTGATGAGGCTCAGGAGGCGGGGTGTGGAGGCAGTTGGGGGG